>Ga0315282_10002246_pt1 | contig 35797 bp, 46 predicted proteins | sample YL17G07_20_MG_FD_203693 | JGI IMG/M metagenome (GOLD analysis project Ga0315282, IMG submission 203693) | Sediment microbial communities from Yellowstone Lake, YNP, Wyoming, USA - YL17G07_20 | ecosystem: Environmental > Aquatic > Freshwater > Lake > Sediment | place: USA: Wyoming | collected...
CTGACCTGTTTAGGGCTAACCTGTCTGGGGCTAACCTGTCTGAGGCTAACCTGTCTAGGGCTGACCTGTCTAGGGCTGACCTGTTTAGGGCTAACCTGTCTGGGGCTAACCTGTCTGAGGCTTACCTGTCTAGGGCTGACCTGTCTGGGGCTGACCTGTCTAGGGCTAAAAATTTTGACATATCAAAATGGGTTCCAGATTTATATATCCTCAAGAGTCAATCACCAAAGATAAAACTAATCGCATACAAATTACTCAATGCAGATTTAACTTCGCCATATCAGAACTTTCAATATCAAATTAGGAAAATCTACACCGCAGAAGATTGCGACATCGATGAAACCCACGAATGTGGCAAGGGGTTAAATGTAGCAACCTTGGCTTGGTGTAAGAGAGAAAAAAACGATTCACAAATTATCGTTAAGGTATCCTTCTTGGTTCGGGATATTATTGCCATTCCTTATGCCACAGATGGTAAATTCAGGGTATGTAAATTTAAGGTGGAGGAGAAACTAACATGACACAGGAAGTTTTACAAGTCAAACCTAAGGACATTATCATCGCACAGCCAGAAGTGGCTCTGGCAGAGTGGGTATCTTCACTGGTTGAGAAATACGCTGCACTAAAAGTAACAGATGAAACTGGCCAGATAGAAGCAACCACCGCTCATGCCGAGATTCACGGCTACTTGAAACAAATCGAAATTGAAAAGTTAAAGGTTACTTCGCCAGCACGTGAGTGGGTGCAGGACATCAATAGCCGGGTACTAAACCTGGTTATCCCCCTAGAGCAACTACGTGATAAACTCTTATTTGAGCTACAGACATACAGAGATGGTGTTCGCACAGCTCAGGTAAAGGAACAAGCACGTTTGTTGAAATTAGCAGAAAATCGCAAAGAGAGGGCAGAGGCAGCAGGGCGACCAGCACCACTACCAGAAGCTATAGCTCCACTTGTAACTGGCCCACCAAAGTCACTTAAAACTGATATGGGTAATACTTCATTCAGAACCGACTGGAAGGCCGAGATAATAGATGCTTATAAATTGCCTCGTGAATATCTTATACCCGATGAGACAAAAATCAACGCTATAGTCCGAGCTTCCAGGGGCTCTATTCAAATCCCAGGCGTAAGAATTTATAGCGTTGAAGTACCTGTAACGAGGGCAAGATGAAATTCCATGATGTACTGATAAACGGCGAGACCTTCAGCTTACCCTCTGCCACCAGCATTATAGGACTGGCAAGGGACAGGGGGATGCTGGTGGGCGACCAGTGGCTAACATGGTCAGAAGAGACAGTAGGTTTAGGCAGTCGTATTCATAAGTTGATTGCTTTTATCCTTCAAGGTGCGGTCATTAAACACGAGGAATGGTTTGACTTTGAAGAACCAGCCAGACAATGCCTCCGAGCCTTCAGCCGTTGGTGGGATGCAACAAGTTTTAAGCCCAGAGAGGTAGAGTTTGAAGTCTACTCTGTAGCACATGGCTTCGTAGGGCATCCCGACACCAGAGGCACAATCAAACAGCACATTGTGCTGGTAGACTGGACTACGGGGGCAATCAATACCGGCAAGAAGATTCAACTCGGCTCTTACTACCTAGCCTATAAGGAGATGTACCCGAAACGAACCATCTATGAGGGTAGGCTGGTTCACCTGGATAAGAGGACAGGAAATTTTGAGCAGGAGATTCTATCAGAGTCCGACCTGGTGGGCTATGCAAACGACTTTGTTGAGCTTAAACAGGCGATTGGAGTTATTTAATGCCAGTAAAAGCGCAAGTTCTCAAGGGTGCTTTACTACCTGCTCATCGGGAAGCAGGGATTGAACTCCACGAACTAGACGACCATTTGCTGGTATTACTATGTAAAGGTAAAGTTATAGCCATCTATTCCGCCACTGGTGCCAAAGTGAGTGAGATACAAAGAGATGCTACGGAATGGTTAAAGAAAAAATTAATAAACGAAGGAGGAAAACATGGCACAACAAAAACAGACAAAGGCAAAACCAAAGGCCGAAGCGGCTTCGGGCAAGGCGGTCACACCTTATAGGGCGCAGGCATTACAGGCACTCCCCGAAAGGCTTGCTGAATTACAGGCACAGAAACACTATATCGAGATGGTAGAGGGTATCTATGCTCTGCTGATGGTCGAAGGTATAGACTATATCAATCCCCTGGGAACAAGTGGCAAGCCGATTTTCCCTAAGCCGATGCTCACTAAAAATGGCGTGTCACTGCTTCGCCTTTATCTCGACTTACAATTTGCTTCCCCTAACGTTGAGGATGGATGTGATTTCTCTATCAGAGAACAACCTATCATCCGTTACAGGATAAGAACCGATATTTATGATAGGCAGGGACGGCTATTGGGAAGCGGTTTGGGTATGTGTTCATCCATGGAGGCTAAATATCGGTATCGCTGGCTCACCTCGCAACAGTTACCAGCCGATATGAAGGTTGGTTTTACCAAGCTCTTCAAGAAAACTGACCCGAAAACCGGGGAGGTCAGGGAAGTTGAATCCATCGACCAGGAGAAGTGGATTGCTGCACATGGTGTTGGCTCTGCCCGGTGGACGAAATTTGGCATACAGGTAAGGGTGGATAATCCAGATGTCTACGACCAGGAGAATACTATCCTCTCACAAGCTAAAAAGAGGTCTGAGGCTGATGGGACAAAGTTGGTTACTGGCGCCGGGCGTATCTTCCTTATTGGCCGTGAGGCTGACCAGGCAGTCTCTAAAGTAACCGAGACCAGGGTCGATACAGAGGAAGTTGCGGAAGGTGAGTTCAAAGAAGTAGAGACTGCCGAGGAACAAGCCGAGGAACAAGCCGAGGAACAAGCCGAGGAGTATAATGTCTACCGTGAGACCTTGAAAGACATGATGGTAAAGGCTGGTTTTACTACACCAGATGGGCAACTTGACCTTATCCGTTTTAAGAAGTTGCTTCAAGAACAATACAAGGTCAATAACGTCAACTTGCTAGATGAAGCAGGTCGCAAGAAGCTCCTTAACCAAATGGCAGACTTTGTTGCGGTTGCTGGGGAAGGTAACCAGAAGCCCCTGTGAGGCCCTGTGGCTTCGCTGAGAGGGCAGTAAAAAGAAAAGGAGGGGGATTATATGCCAGACAAGGCGGACAGGACAACGGATAGGAGCGATATGAAATCAGTTAAGGAAATCCTGAAATACCTTGATAAGAGTGAAGGGGAAGACCTTATCAGGCAGGTACTTCGTGAAGCTCCTATCCGTCTACCTAATAGCGACTGGGACGAGAATGACCCCCGTGAGATGATTGATTTCCCTGTAAGCGATGTTTGGTTGGATGACTTTCACCGCCGGGGTATGACGCCAAGACACTCATCCAATTACAGAGGCACACGACCTGATTATAAAGCGTTCTATCTCAGGAACAGGAAAGGCCAGCAATCTCGTGGAGTTGAGATGTGACACCTTACTTTCAGGACAAGTGGGCAAACGCTGTAGCCAGGAAGTCATGGAGTTGAAAATTTGAGTATTCCTAAAGTGGAAACACGTGGCAACATTTTTCACCTGACATGGGCCGAGAAACAATTAACTTGCATTGTATCAAGATTAACGACCCACTCAGACCGTGTTACTTGTGAGCTTCTATTTAAGACTACTGACCCACTTTACCACGAATATATACTGCACACGGCATTTAACCTGGTTGCTGGTAGAAGCAGGCCGGTACTTGCCGACCAACTTGTCTCAGCCTATGATAAACTGGATAAAATCCAGGCCGATAACATCGTTGAACAGCTATGCTTCAAAGTGCTCGAACTGTATCGGGCGGGAGAACCAGTCATCGAGCTTATGAACAGTGAGGAAGTGCATCCCACACAATATAAGGTTTACCCGCTTATCGCTGAGAACGAGATTAATGTCATCTACGGAGAGGGAGGAACTGGTAAGTCACTTCTCGCCATGGTGCTCTCCATTATAATTCAATTGCCGTGGAAGGAAAACACATTGGGATTCGAATCCCCCAGAATGGGTAGAATTCTCTGGTTAGATTGGGAAACCTCAGAAAACACAGCCAGGAGAAATCTCAAGCTACTCACTAAAGGTTTTGGCTTAGCTCCTAATTTTTTTATAGCGTACCGCCGTTGTAACCAACCATTACCGTCAGACTTGGAAGCGGTACAGAACCTTTGCCTTGAGCACAGCATAGACACAGTAATTATAGATTCAGCCGGGCTGGCTTGCGGTGGTGATATGAACAAGGCGGAGTTTGCCAATACCTTCTTTGCTGCCCTTCGTTCCCTTAACGTTACCAGCATTATAATTTCCCACTTGAGCAAAGAGGCTATGCAGCGCAATGTTAAGAGGAGAACCCCGATAGGTTCAATTTATTTTTTCAATCAGCCGAGGAATATATGGGAGTGTAAGACGGTACAAGAACCCGGCGCTAATACCTTGACTCTTGGGCTATTCCACACTAAGTGCAACATTGATAAGAAGGCGTCACCCATGGCTTTCATTTTTACTTTTGCGAAGGATGAGATTATTGTTACCCCAGACAACCCCAAGACCATACCTGAGTTCTCAAGTGAGATGTCATTATCGTTGCAGATACTAGAGTGCCTAAAGACCGAGGCTTTAACTAGAGCCGAAATAGCCACTATGCTCAATGCTAAAGAGGACTCAATCAAAAGAACTTTAACTAGACTCCATCAACAAGAGAAGATTGTTCGTTTACCTGACCAGAAATGGGGATTAAGTTATCACAGTTGAAACAGAGGGAATTAACATGAAGATTGATTTAAACGAGGTGTCCCCTTTGTCCCCTGAAATTAGCTACAAAAGGGACAAGGGGACAAAACAGAAGGGACTGTCCCCTCTGGAATTTAAGGGGACATTTTCAGCAGTAGGGGGGCAGGGGAGGGACATACAAGTTCTAAGTATGTCCCCTGTCCCCTGTGTCCCTTCTTGGCTCTTGCTCGGATTGTTCTTCTCCCTCTTTAATAACCTCATGGATAATAGATACTAAATCAAAATCCTCTGTCGCCCTTGTTGCTGCCCATGCTGCCCCTGTTGCCCTTGCTGCTGCCCATGCTGCCCCTGTTGCTGCCCATGCTACCCTTGCTGCTGCCCATGCTGCCTCTGCACTTCTATCCTGATTAGTTATCCACCTCATCGCCCAACTGTGTAATTGATTGACTTTCATGGCAGATAGAATGGCGATTTTTATTCGTTGATTTGTGGACAGGACTGGAGTGGGAATTACCTTCACAGTAGTCAGGGTTTTACATCCCGACTTCGTGCTGTCATCAACTACAATCCTGTTTGTTGTAGCCTCCCACAGTTGCATGGTTTCAGGGTCATAGTTACCATGTATAGGGTTCATAAGCACGGCTAAATAGGGATCAATGTAGCAATGAAAAACTTCATCAGAGCAAAAAGCAATCCCCTTTTTCCTAATTCGATGGGTAACATTTTCCCCCCATTTGGTCTCGCCCTCCTCTCCCCTTCGTGTGTAACCATCCTGATTTGTAATTTTATAGACTTTCATCTCAATCTCCTCTCTATCTTATTTGAACTTCTTTTGTTGCTGCAGCATTTGTTCTATATGCCGCTCCCTATCAACCAACATCTGTAGGTTTTCAGTCAACCATTGAGCCATGGTTGCACCTTGATATATAGCGATGGAACGGCACTCTCTCCATAGCTGCCTCGGAATTTTCTTCTTAACCTCCCGAATGTCAACATCCATGTTTCACCTCCTCTGTTTTGTCAGGGATAATTAGATCAAGCAACTTGTGTAATCTCTCAAGCTCGAGCATTGCTTGAAGATGGATTACTTTACACTGCCAGTCCAAAGCAGAGAGCCTGGCATCCTCAATTACGGCTTCCTTGAATGCTCTCAGTGCCTTTTCATTCCTGGTAGCTGCTAGAGCTACAGTCCTGGCTTCTCGGCTATCAGGATATTGCAATACTAAGATTGGGTTTTTCATCTTATTCTCCTTTCTATCTCTTTGAAAGCACAATCAACGCACTGATGTATAGGTTTTGGTGTGGTCTGCTTATAATAGAACAACATACCAGGTGCTAGTACCTTCCCACAATCAACACACTTTGTGCCTGACCACTCTTCCCGGTTGGCTTTACAATCTCTGTGTTCGCAAGCATTTTGGCAAACTACCTTTTCATCTTTGATGTCTGGTACTATGTAGTAACCCATCTCAATCTCCTCTCCTGTTTAAAACAAAAACTCCACGGACTAGCATAATCCGTGGAGTTCATAAACCTCTACGCGGGTATCTCCAGCGTAGAAGTAGCGGTGCAATGAGCACCACCGCATGACTTCCGCCTCGGTGCGGAAGCCACCGATGCGTCGGGCTGCCAGCCCATGCAGCCCGACATGGAGGTTGTGCTCTGGCAAGCGCAACCTCTTAATCTCTTCGTGGCGTCCCACCACAAAGGCAGCACGCCCGTATGGGCGCGAAACCGATTTGACTACTGTCATTCCTTTACCTCCTTTTGCACTACTATACACCACTATACACCACCTGTCAAGCCCCCTGCTATATGATACCGTGTAAAAGAGTACAGGATACCGTGTAAAATCGTATCTGTAAAAAATAAATTAGCTGGTTAGTATCAAAAATAGGCGAAAAAACAGTTAAAAATGGTTGATACCTGACAACTAGTAAGGTACAATATAAACAGGTGAGTTGTATAATGACAACGTCTTTTTCCCTGGAGTTGGGAGTGAGAAACAAGTATACCGAGAGAATATTGGAGCTTGCATACGAGACAGGTGCACTGCTATTCGGAGATTTTACTCTTTCCTCTGGGGAAAAAAGTGACCATTACTTCGAATGCAAAAAGTTAACCCTCTCACCAGAAGGAGCTTACATGATAGGAAAGGCAGTCCTTGAAGAACTGAAGGGAGTTGACATTGATGCCATCGGCGGGTTGGTAATAGGGGCTATCCCCATTATTACCGCTGTAGCCTTAGTTAGTTATCAAGAAGGTAGACCTATCCCCTCTTTTATAGTTAGAGAACAAGCAAAAGAGCATGGCACTAGAAGAAAAATTGAGGGGCACCTGAAAGAGGGTTCACGAGTGGCCATAGTTGACGACGTAATTACTCAAGGAAACTCAGTAATGAAAGCAATAGCAGCCGTAGAGGCAATAAACTGCAAGGTAGTGAAGGTTATAGCTATTGTTGACCGGCACGAGGGGGGAAGTGAGCTCCTGAGGAGCAAAGGATACGATTTTTCTGAATTAATAAATCTAGAGCCTTCTGGCAAGTTGAGTGTTAGTGGAATTTCAACAGTAGAGATTAGAGAAAGAGACTCCGGCAAGCGGGTCTAATATAGTAGATTGGTGGCCCCCAGGGGGGTTAAGAGGAAACAGCGAACCAAATTACGCCGGCATTATCGTAGCCCACTTAATAAGGTGACAATAAGAGCGATTGTCATTATCAGTGCTAAACTCTTGACTATAAAAGACAAGAGATATATTATAGTATAAAACCTCCTGGAGAACGGTTGGTCACCCGTTAAGGATGGCAGCATCTATATGAGGTGTGGGAAACTACCGCCGGGAGTATATTATAAACCAGATATGAAGGGTTTTGTTGAGAAACCATTATCAGGAAACCTGAGAAAATTTTATTAACTTTAACCAGGAGGTGTAATTATGCTGGAATCAGTGATAGCTGCTTTGGTTACGGCGCTAATATCTGTTACAGGTGTTATTGGTTATTTACAGAAGACGAAGCGATATAATGGCAATTCTGGGAATGGCATTAAGTCTCTCGATAAGGAGTTCACGGCCCACCAAATAAGATGCAATGAGCGGTTTATGGAGATAGCAGAAGACCGAGGCGAGATGAAGAATGCCCTGAAGAGTATTGATAATCGGCTTCAGCATATAGAGTCGAGGTTAGCATGTCCCCAGGGGCGTGCAGCAGAGGCATCAGGCTGAAAATATGGGGAAAGATATACAAGGATGATATTAACGACATTTCAGACGCATGCCGGCGAGGTGGTTTTGGGTATGGCCATGCCGTATGGGTTTATCCCGGTATTGGTTTGGCCAACATGGTCGGAATACGTAGCCTTCGTTGAACGGATGAATCAGTTTATCGAAGAGTCATATCGGGCAGATCCAATGAAGCAAAGTTTTATCAAGTGTATCAATTCAATCGAGGCGATAGATGCATTATAGGTAATGTGAGGGAGAATGAATCAAGGGTTGGCAAAGAAGATTCATAAGGAAACCAGGAGAGCATGGAGGGAGTTTTACAGAGATATTAGAGGCTTACCACTTACGAGACGGATAGGAATTGCATGGTACATTTTGTTTGGTTAAAGTCATTGGAAGAACCATTGGCTAAATGTTCCATCTGCGGAGCTGATACAGAGTGGGACGATATATGGGGCGAGAAGCCACTGTGTGCTGTATGCTGGGATGCCCAGGCAGAAGAAGACCGGGAGGTGGATGTTCCGCGGTGCGTAGAGCGGGGGAGCAATCAGCCATTACCAGAAGAAAAGCTGCCTTGTAGTAAATCGCTAAGTAATTGTGCGAGCTGCCGGGATGTGTTCACTGAATGCTGTAGACTCAAGATGGCATAATGTCAAACGATAAGATGAAACAGAAGAGGTTGAAGAGACGGAAGGCAGAGAAACTAGCAAAGCAAAGGAGGCAGTATGGAAGAAATAAGAGAAAATAAGCCTATTGGAGAAGATACTGAAATGGCGAAACCCTTTTTTGAAGGGGGGGGGACCCAAGGTGACCTCGCAAAAAACAATACCTCCCGGAGGTCATTAGTTAAAAGTGAAAAACTTTCGCTAGTTGACATAAAGCGAAGGGGAAATTTACATGAGCCGTGGAAGAAGGGGGAAAGTGGGAATCCCAGGGGGAGGCCGAAAAAGGCGCAGAGTATAACTGACCAGTTGACGCAGGAGGCGCAGAGGACAGTGACGGTAGTGGTTGGCGGGGTGAAATACAAGGGGCGGAACATGGAGATATTGGCGAAGCGGATGTTTGAGCGAGGGATAAGGAAGGTAGAGCCGAGGATGTGTTGCGAGATAATAGACAGGGTAGACGGGAGGGCGGTATCCGCGCTGGAGTTGATAGGGCGGAATGGTGAGCCGATAAAGATAACGGTTGCGTATGATGGTAATAGCAAATCGTGAGTATGTAGTTCATTTGAGGCTGCCGTACGAAGAGCAGAAGCAGTTTACCAAATCATCTGCGAAGAGGGTAATTGTAAGGGCTGGACGGCGAGGAGGTAAGACGGTGGGTGCAGCAATAAAGGCAGTAGAGAAGTTCTTAGAGGGGAGACGTGTGCTTTATGGTGTGCCTACTATCGAGCAGTTGGGAAAGTTCTGGTTTGAGGTGTGCAAAGCCCTGGAAGAGCCAATAAGAGCAGGTGTGTATAAAAAGAATGAGGTTGAACATACGATAGAGAGGGCGGGGACCGAGAATCGGATTAAAGGAAAGACTGTGTGGAACGCCGATAGTCTACGTGGTGACTATGCCGACTTTTTGATATTAGATGAATTTCAATTGATGAATGAAGATGCGTGGGAAGATGTAGGCGCCCCGATGTTACTGGATACGGATGGGGATGTTTTGTTTATTTATACGCCACCATCTTTGAAGTCGAGTGGCATATCAAAGGCCAGAGACCCCAGACATGCCTCAAAGCTGTTCAAGAAGGCAATGACTGACGATACAGGGCGGTGGGCAGCCTTCACGTTTCCGAGTTTTGCGAATCCCTATTTAAGTCCAGAGGCTCTGGCTGAGATTGTCCAGGACATGAGTGATATGTCCTACAGGAAAGAGATTTTAGCGGAAGATGAGGATATTGAGGCATCCTGGCTGGTTTATAGTAAATTCAATGAAAAGGTGTGTAAAGTCAAAAGATTTCCGATTCCCAAACACTGGCCCGTCTTTGTAGGGCATGATTTTGGCGGAGCTAATCCAGCCGCGCTTTTTATATCGCAGGATACAAGTAATGGTTATTTTTATGTTTTCCATGAATATTTACCAGGTGGTGGGAAATCCACAATAGAACATATTGAGGAATTTCAGAAGATTACCGAGGGTAGAACAATTCTCAGAAGGTTAGGCGGCAGCCATCAAGAAGAGGAGGTTAGGGAGGCTTATCGGGCGCATGGTTGGTATATCGAAGAGCCATCAATACATAAAATCATGCCACAGGTGGATAGGGTAATCAATTTGATGGAAACTAATAAGTGGTTTGTTTTCGAGGACTTATTTAATTACCTCGGTGAGCTTATGTCCTGCATGTGGAAGTTGGATAACAATGGTAAAGTTACCGATAGGATTGACCATGAAGAGAGATTTCATCTCTGTGCCTGTGCCCGATATGTTGCAACAACATTTACACCTGAAACCGTAAAGAGTGATAAACCAATAACACGCTTTTCCAGGAGGCTTTGGGTGAAATAGGAGGACTCATATGGATTATTTGAATGCCGTAAAAGACAAGAAAAAAGAACTAGGAGACCTTCATAAACGCATGGATGCTGACCGTGACCTTGTTAATCTGGATAAATATGTCCTGAAAGATGCAAGTAGCCGTAGAATACCCAATGCGGTGAGTATCACATTGAATGACCCTGCTGTATTTGCTTCGAATGTAGAGGCTTCCCTGAATAACTCCAGCGAACAAGTTGCAGTAGATAGTTCTACCCGCAAGATAAATGCTGCCGAAATAGAAGAATTTATCCGTATGGCTTTTCAAACTGCCGATAGCAGGCTCACAAGAAGAGGTCGCTTTCCGATAAACTCTTTTCTCGACCAGCAAATGTGCCGGCGTGGTAGAGGGATTCTCCGGATACTCTTCAGAATAGAGAATGATGAGCTTATCGCCGATATAACTCCCTGGGATTCCAGATATGCATACTACGCCATGGGCCCCGATGGACTGTTGTGGGCTGCCTACGAAACCGCAAGACCAAAGGATGTAATAGAGGCTGAATATCCTGAGGCAAAAGTCAGTGGGCAAACAGGTACTATCCTTGACATCTGGGGTGAAGACGTGAATGAGGTTTACCTCGATAACCAGAAGATATTCGACCAAAAGAATCCCTATGGCGAAGTGCCTGTCTGCGTGCAGTTAGTTTCTCTCGGTTCTATGCTGGCCGATAAGGATAACCTCAAATTCGAGGGCGAATCAATCTTTTCCCTTATCAGGGATTTACAGCCAGAACTTAATAGGCTTGTTAGCATCATTCAAACACTTAACATCAAGGCTATTGATGATGCTTTGCAATATGCCAGCAAGCAAGGTGCTATTGCTACACCGCCAGACCATGACGATGTTACGGCGTCACATGGGGTTACCCCTATTGATATAGGCGGTGGTTTAATACCTGTGCCTTATGGGGAACTCAAGCGGTCTGCTTACTTACTTCACCAGACAATTGAAGCCCGTATCCAACAGGGAAGTCTATCGAAATTTGAACTTGGGGCTTTCAGTCAGCCGATGTCGGCAGTTGCCCTGATAGAAATCGGCCAGGGTAGAGATGTGGTTTTTCTGCCACGTCTCAGTGCCAGGGGTATGCTTAAACAGCAAGCCTCGGAGAAGATTATATCTCAGGTGTTATCCCTGGGCGTGAGCAAGGTCCAACTCGGAACCAGAGGACATCAGAGAGAGTTTAATGTTAGCAAACTGGAAGGTGAATATTCGATTGAGTACAAATACTTTGTCAAGTCGCCTACACTTGACCTATCAAGATTCTCAATGGCGGCTGCGGCAGGCGACCTGATACCCGAAAGCGCCAAGAGACGTGAGATACTCCAGAGGGAAGATCCGGAAGAGGATGAGAGAAATTTGAGATGGGAAGAGGCTGAGAGGTTAAATCCTATAGTCAAACAGTACCGCATTATCAAGAGTTTGAGGGAGAGGGAGGAGGACGGTGACAAGGATGCTGGCTTTGAAGCAGATTTGATGGAGCAGCAGTTAGAAGCAACCCTAAGAACGATATCCAGCGGAGCGGTTAGCCAAGCACCACAACCTGAAAAAGACCAAAAGCCACAACAGATGATTCCGCTATTTCCCCCTGGCGGCGCTACCCAGAGACGACCAGGGCCGGGAGAGATAGCACCAGAAGGAGGAGGTGAAGAATAATGAGCGATGGTTTAGATTTATTCAAAGAAAGAGTACGCAAGCTTCTTGAGGAGCAACGACGGCTTGCCGACCAAGTAGCAGGGGGTTTTGACCCACGGGTTACTTTGCAGAAGCTTTTGAATTCCGCAGAGAGTCCTGTAGTGCCACGGGGGAGAGAAATCGCTCCTGGAATAACGGAGTATGAAGGCGTTCAACCTCCTCCGATGCTCGTTCCTACGGTTTCCCCCGTGGAAAAATTAGAATTACCAGACTTACTAGAACGAGTTAAAGTAAAGTTAGAAGAGACACCCGAAGATGAAAGAGAGAAATTACGTAAGAAATATCCATTTATAGGATGGCAGAAATAAGAAGATGGCATTAACAAAAGGGTTAATTCCTTATCCTTCATCAAGGCAACTGCAGCAAGCTGGCTTTTACTTCGACACGGATACCGGGCGGTGGATAAAAGGCGGTAAGGCATGGGCCGGTGAACCGGTTGAGACTTATGGGCAGGCTGCTACTGAAGCAGAATATTTAGAACGCACCGAAGCCTTGAAAAAAGAATTCGGTGAGACATTATATCCTTCCAAACCAATTGAAGTTAGTCAAACGATAGCAGAACAACTGCAACCTCCAGCAACAAAGTTTACTGTTTATTCCAGTGATGAAGCAAAAGAAAAAGGGTGGAATATTCCCGATGATTGGATGATAAAGGTTTATCCATCTAAAGAAAAGGAATCCCCTCAAATAAGCCTTATAGCTCCAGACAAGATAGAAGTCGGCCCCCACAACATTCCAACACTTGCATCTACGGGTGAATGGCTTTCGCCGACGCAGGCTGAAGCCATTAGGGCGAAAAACAAGGAGATTGAAGCGGAAAACAAAGAGATAGAAGATGCCTTTAAGACTACATTCCCCAATTTAAGTATTGATGAAGTTCGTAATTATGCTAACACAAACCTAGAGGGATTTCTTAAAGAAATCAGGGAGATAGGCAAGACTCCCAAGACCGTTCTTTTGCTCAAAAGGATGTTCAATGACCCCCCTATTACTGAGGAACAAATAAATACAATTTTTGGAACACCCACTGCTATTCCAGAGGAAAGTAAAATAAAAGATATTTGGGATACGTTTAGGGTCGCTGCCACTAATATAGCCTACCAAACAAAACAGTATTTCGTTGGCACTTTGCCCAATCTTTTATTCCCTGATGCAAAAGTTGGACAATCAGAAGTAAAAGGGATGAGTGATAAAGAGGTTGCTGTTGTTAATGAGCAATCTAAGGGCCTTCGGGATTTATTCCGTGCAACCTATGCCCAAAATAAAGAAGAACATGAGGATTGGTTAAAAAAACATCCCGAATTAGAAGCTCGTCCTGAATGGCAAGATAATATTATCGATACGATTAAGAATCGGCCTGAAGTAGCCAGGGATTGGGGTTATTGGGCAAATCAACTAGCGTCTGGAGCACCTGGCACACTAGCAGTATTAGCTGGAATAGTGGGCAGTATTTTTAGCGGTAATCCAGCCCCTTTAATAGCTTCAATCGTTCTTCTTACCCCATCTGAAATAGAAGAAGATAAAAACCTTATGCTAGAGCATGGAGCGACAGAAGACCAGGCGGCAATACTTGGTACGGCGGTGGGTGTAGTTTCAAACGCTATAATGTTTTTGCCTTTTGGTAAAGTGCTGACTGGATTAAAGCCAGAGGCGGCGGCTTTATTAAAGCGAACTGTTACAGGGGAAGTAGCAAACCTCACTGCTAAAAGCGTTGCAAAGCAGGGATTAAGACAGCTTGGCGAGTCTGAGGCAATGTTCCTTGCCTTTGGTGTAGCTCAACAGGGCATACAAAATGCTGCCATAAAACTCGTAGATAAAAAGCAAGACATTTTTGCTGGAATGACTGATGCGGCAATTAGTTCTTTATTTCAAGGTTTGCCGTTGTCTGTCTTTGGTGCAGTTGGAAAGATGATAAGAGTTAGCAAGGAGAATGCTGCCCTTGTCCCCGATGCCCAGAAGCAATCAGAGGGTTGGATACGAGACCCTTCAACCAGGGATTGGTTGAAACCCGAAGCACCTGAAGTCGCTAAAGAATCATTAAAGCCTGAAGTGGGTAAGGAATTGCCTGAAGCCAAAACGCCACCAGTTGAGGCACGATCTTTTTGGAGTGCATGGTATAACGCATATACTGGCAAAGCCATCCCTAGAGGTATACCAAGACTAGAGGCAGGAGAGGTAGCGAAACCTACTGCCAAAGTTGGTATGCCTGAGATAACTAAAGAACCATGGCAGATGACAAGGGCTGAGGCAGAAGCGAATTATGCTAAATTTTTTGTTGGTAAAGACATAATAGACCATAAAATCCGTGTTGCCAGGGCACTTCGTGAAGGTAAACCTGTCCCTCCTGAGGTCCTTGCTGAATATCCTGATTTGGCTAAACAGTTTCCTAAAGCCCAAGCTGGTATGCCTGAGATAACTAAAGAACCATGGCAGATGACAGGAAAGCAATGGGTAGGGACAAAATTTGATGAGTATCCTTTCGTCAAAGAAGGAAGTCTAATACGTCATAAAAAGTTAGTTAAACAAGCCCTCTCTGAAGGCAAACCTGTCCCCCCTGAAGTCCTTGCTGAATATCCTGATTTGGCTAAACAGTTTCCAAAAGCCGAAGCTGGTATGCCTGAAAAAGGTAAGGAGATATTCCCAGGTATCATGGCTACAGAGGAAGTTCCACCCAGTCCTCCCGAAGTTGGTGGGACTGTACCACCTACTCCGCCCAAACAACCACCGCAGACGGTAGAAATTCCACCTCCATCTGCAAGTCCTGCTGCTAGAACTAGAATTGTCGCTCAATCTAATGAGGTAGTAAGGCAAAGCCTACCAGGGGCTGTAAATAAATTACTCCAAAAGATACCAGGCATTAAAAATATAATGCAATGGGAGCGTCCAGCTTTAAGGGCTTTTGCTGAGGGCAATCCACATCTCGTTGCTGCTCAAGTTGCTGAGGAAGCTGCTAGAAGCGATGTTGCTGCCCGACAGGTAGCTACACGATTGCCTCTATTCAAACAACTACACGATGTTTTTGGCGAAGAAGCTTTGCGTGGTGAGAAAACAAAGATTCAATTTTTAGGCACGCAAGAGCAAGCTAAAAGCCCTCTTACTGGAACACTTTTAGATATTGCACAGAATCCAGAATTGTATAAATTAACTAAGAGACAACTAACCATGTTAGAGGCAATCAATACTCATAATGATGCTTCACTTGATTATGTGGTGAATAACTATGGTGCTGAAATAGGAAGATTCGCACCTAAGCCCAATGGTGCTTTCCTTTCCAATGTGGATATTAATGAAAACATAATTGATTGGCTTGGTAGTGAAGAGAGGGCAATAGCTACGGGTAGAGGTAAGACACGTTTCTGGCAAACTGCCAGAGATAGGATGGCTGCTGATAAGACCTTCAAACCAGAACTTGACATCAAAAAGTTAATTGAGGGTATGGATAGTTTTAAGGCTTCCGCAGCAGCGGGGGTGACATTCAAAGAAGTTGTTGGTGGCAAGACAAGGCTGGAGGCTATGCAAGAAACCCATCCCAAACTTTACGATAAGATGATGGGATTAAGGAAAGAACTGCAATCCTTACAGGGTAGTTTAGCCAGACTTGAAACTAAACTTTCCGATAGGGTGAATGAATTTTTGGCATCATCTGTTGAGGATATAGACATTTTAACCCTTCAGGATAATTTAGATGTCAAATTAGAGCGTGGTAAAAGAGTTGGATTAAATATTGAGACGATTCAAGAGCAGATTGATAAAGTAAGAGCGGAATTAAAAGAACTCCGCCCAGCTTGGAAAGTCGCCAATCTTAAACCCTATGTTTTCGTTCAGCAAGGGCTTTACCAGTACTTCAAATCAGACCAGGCTAAATATATCATACAATCTCGCAAGACGACCAATAATCCCGCTTTGACATTCATAGAGCGGTGGCGAGGGCAAGCCTTTTCTGGAGATTTCTCGCCTTTTGCCGTTCAGGGTTCGATTGGTGTTTTAGCTGACCCAATAGGCAGTTTAGAGGCTACTGCCAGGGGGGTTAAAACAGCCTTTGAGAAGAGGGATTTCTTACACTCTATCACAGTTGATGGGCTTATAGATGATATGAATTCTGATATTGGAGGATGGGCTGAATTCGCCTCTCTGATGGGACGTCAATTAACGGGTGTCCCTCGTGAATATTCTGCTGGTTTTCTTAGTTCAATCCCAGGCTTCGATAAATTCACTGAGACAACCTATATCACCGTTACCAGAGGCACAAAAAACCTTTATGATAGGACATGGCAAGGTCTTGTTAAAAGTGGCGTTCCTACCTTAGAGGCAAAGGTGGCTGCGATTGAGGCTGCTCAAAAGGTATATCCTTTAGTTAATCCTGCAAAGTTAGGGCAATCACAAGCCAGAGCTGCTGTTTTAAGAGCTATGCCAACTTCCTACTCATTTATCCGGCAACCAGCCACTTTGATTGCTCAGGCTTCTATGGGCTTTGCTAAATTAGTCACGTTTCAAAAGCTAACACCACAAGAACGAATAGCAACCAGAACCATGGCAACGATGGCAGCCTCTGTTCTAATAACATCAGCGACCAGTGCTGCCATTTCGGCAAAAGCACGAGGTGAAAATGATGATGAGGTTTTACAAGCAATTCTGGATGCTATTAACCCTGACCCTTATAATGGCAAGTTCGCCAGTTTAATCTTCGGTGAGTTCCGTGTGCCCTTGGGAGGTCCCTATCGAGCTATATTCAGGGCAATATACCCACAGGATGTGAAGGGTATTCCATTCCCAGTTCCATTTGCGGGGATACCTAATTTTGTTTTTAATCGTATTACACCTGCCGTCAAAACTCAGATAAGTTTGTTCCTCAATAAGGATTACTATAACAAACAAATACGTAAAGGGCAATTCCCTGAGAATATAATACGTGGTTTGCTTTATGAGATTGAAGGTGCATTACCGTTAAGTCTCAGTGAAATTATGGGCGGTATCCGTAGAGAGGAATTCCCCGAAGATATAGCTCAACAGGCTATTGCTCAGTTCGTTGGAGTGAATTTAATACAGTTAGATAATACATATTTCCATAAACTTATCAGAAATCTTGGGCTACCCACAGGAGAAACCCCGCCACTTTATTCTACAGAGAAACCAAAATTCACCACGAAGGATTTGTGGGGTGCGGTTGTTAGCGCCCTTTCAGATGAAACTTTAGATGAAGTTAACAAAAGAAAGGGATACCCCAAAGCAATACCGATAATAATCGGGGCAAGAGACTTAAAGCGAGATGTAGTTGATAAACTCATAAATAGTAAGCTCATTTCTCTAAATACCGATTATGCTAAAGGTGATACATATAAGGAACTCTATGACCAATGGCAGAAAAGACAAGCATTGGTAAATGAAGGTGGCGATGCTACATGGACTACTCAGATATTAGTGGGGGGCAAATACAAAGAGAAAACCTATAAGGGCGAAGAGGCTCTCAAGGCTTTTGATAAAGAATATCCGCAAGCGGAATCGGGCAATATGTCCCAAACACAATATGTAACCTTAACCGAGTATTTTGGAATCCCAGAAAAGGATAGGGACCAATGGTTAAAAGATAATCCTGATAAGGCTAAGCTAATTAACTTTAATCCTAGAGAGGATTGGCTCAAATCCCACCCCAAAGAAAATGCCTTACTAGCAGTTTTCGGCCAAGCAAAGATACTGTCTATGGAAGCATATAATGAGACTCAAAGATTAATGAAAGACTTCGATTTCCCTGATAGTGCTGCACCTGAGCACACCTTGCCACCCAAAACTTCAATCGAGACGCATTTTAAGTACGAGGACTTTGTTGCAAATAATCAAGAGAGAAGTTGGGAAGCTCAGTTGCTTTTGCTCCAGGATGCCAAGGCTGCTGAGGAGGCGGGAGTAGAATCTTATGCCCACTGGAGAGGGCTAACATTACCAGATACCAATATAAAAGCACTTGAAATATTAGTTAAATCGAGAGATAAATATACATCGTATGATGAGGAGATACCTAAAAAATATACCGACATGTCGGATTATGAGGTAAATAAGATGCCACCCCCCAAGGGCGTTAATGCCGACTGGTGGGCAAGACAAGATGTCAAAACAAAGCGTGATAGGTTGATAGCTGAGGAAAGGGAGAATATGCTTGCCAAGGACGAGGCCTTTCGTGATGATAGAAATAGAGTAGAGGCTTACCAAAAGGACTTCCCCGATGACCAAATAGAAAATTATGTAAATTACTATAAGGTAGAAGACAAGGGTTTCCGCCGAAAACGCATGTTAGTTGAGAATCCTGAATTTGCCAAGTTAATGCACGAAATTGTTGGTATAGATATTCCTAAACCAGAGGACGTGCCACCCGTTCAATACGATGACATCTACGACGCATTCAAAGGAGAGTTTGACAAGTTGGAGGGGTTAGGTGATTTCAAATCAGAGCACTATATTGAAAATACTGATGACCGAGATATAGCTAGATACAATATGAGATATAGTGAAGGTGGCGTTCCTACTGAGTTTGGAAAGGCGGAAAAACGTAGAGATGCTTACAAACTTAACTTCCCAACATCACAAATAGAATCTTATGTTTATTGGTTTACATCACCTGACGTTCATAAAGATACCTGCTTTGATTCCTGGTGGAAAGAACATCCTGATGAGACCTTTTATGAAGAGGATTGGTGGCTACAAGAGCATCCTGAATTTGAGCAAACCATGGTAGATTTGTACAAGAAGACTGATGGCGAGGAAGGTTGGAAGGAATTAAGAGACTATAGCAAGACACCCACTAAAGAAGTGCACATGAAATACAGATATTGGTTGACTTTACTAGATGAAAAGGGTAATCCTGACAGGGTTGCAAGAAGAGCCCTTGAAGCTGCCAATCCTGACCTTGATATGTGGCTACATATAACAAAAGGCACAAAGTTAGAGACAGAACAGAAGAAAAAACCGCCAACTAGGTCTGAGAAGGAAGCCTCAGCCGCAAAGGCAAAGGAAGAGAGTGCTGCTAGATTGTCGGAAGCCAAAAGGGAATTAGAAAAGATACAGCAAGAATTGAGGGGTAAATAAAAAATAAATTTGTTCTTGACAATGTTTAGTGCATAATGTAAAAATGAAGTTGTTAAAAGGAGGCTTTGCAATTATGGATGAAACCAATAAAGTCACACAGGACTCTCTTCAGGCAACTGGACAGACTTCTGGTGACAACAAGGGGAGTACTTCAAAAAAGCAACCCCAAACTTACACGGAAGAGGAGGTAACGAAGCGGATCAGCGATGAACTGGCAAAGGTAGGCAGGGATGCCAAGTCTCTTGATGTAGAGAGAGTACACCTTAAAAAGTTGGCAGAATCCCTGGAAACCGAAAGGGCGAAGATTGCTAAGTGGCAAGAGGAGCAAGAGGAAGAGGAACTAAGGGCTGCGCAAGATAGCCCAGAAGCCCTCACTCTACTCCAAAGAAAGCAGGCACTTCGCAAGAAGGAAGCCGAGTTTGCCGAAAGGCAGGCAGCCTTTGACACAGCAAAGGTGGAGCATGAGGCAGAACTCCAAGAGGCTAGGGATGTAAAGAGAGAAGTCACCATCTGGCAAATAGCTGGTGATGACATCGACCCGGCAAAGCTCAAGGATGCGTGTGACAAACTTAATGCGCAGACCGAAGAGCAAATCAAAGCCATTGCTGATACTCTCCGACCTGAGAAAAGGGAGGATGAAAAACCTTTATCTCGGCTAGGTGTAAAAGCTCCGTTTTCCTTAAAAGCCGATTCTGGTGTGACTTCGGGGGTAGTGCCCGGTGATAGCCCTAGAGACAAAGTGATAAGGGGGCTAGAAAAGTTAAGAAAACAATAAGGAGGTAAAAGATGGAAAATCTTACACAATACCGTTATCTCGATAAAGACGAGCTACTGCAGGGTGTCTGCCAGTGGATAGTCAATGAAAGTCCACTGTTGCAGTATTTACCCTTTAAGGAAATCAAGGGCAATGCCTACAAGTATAATGTAGACTTGACCTTACCTGAACCCAACTGGATGGACTTCGACCAGCAAGTAGTGACGACTGCTGGCACGATAGCCCAGAGGACAACCAACATCTATATGCTTTTGCAGGATAGCAACACTCCAAAGGCATCCATCGACACGAATGCTACTCAGGACCCAGAAACTGTTGACATTGAGCAGGCATCAAGGGCGATGGCACATGCTTTTGAGCAATGCTTTATCCGGGGGCAGACTTCAACACTCAGCACTACCAAGCAGTTCAAGGGCTTGATGAGGATGCTGGCAGAATTAGAGACGGAGTCCACGACCGACCTTGACGGCTTAAATAACAGCCAAGTTATTGTCAATAGTGCAACTTCGGCAGTTCTGACTATGGCTAAGGTCGACGAGCTTCTTGATGCCGTAAAGCCCGGTAAGCCAGATATGCTACTGATGTCTCGTAGAATCCACCGCAAACTTACTGCCCTACAAAGGGCAAGTGGTTCGGGCGTTACCATGAGTGACCCCAATACGTTTGGTTTGAGGCTTCTGACTTATGATGGCATACCAATGCTCCGCTCTGACTATATGCCGGACAACCTACCAGATGGGTCATCTAGCGTTCTGACTATTGCAACATGGAACCCTGCTACGGCGTGGGCAGATGGCTACAATAACAGTGCAATCTTCGCCATACAATTCGGTGAGGATAAGGTTTCTGGTTTGCAGTCTGGCGCTATAACGCATGAGCGTGAGGACTTTGTTGAAGACTACCATGCAATCAAGAACAGGTTTGTATGGTTGTGTGGCGCTGCTACTTTCAAAAAGTACAGCCTTGCTGCACTAATCAACATCGATACGTCAGCCTAAACGAAATAGGAGAAAAGGAGGTAAAAATAATATGGGATATGGCTCTGGAATTACCAGTGATGTACGCAAGGGTACGCTCAAGATAGCTTGTGCTGCTGGCTCCTTTAATTCTGCTGGCATCGCAGGTAGTGTTGAAAATCCGATGGCTGAAGAAATCCTAATCGACCGCATAGTGGTGGAAATTAAAACGGCGGCTGAGGCTGCTTCCGTTTTGATGGTTGGTGTAGGCGATAATGCTGCTGACAACGTGGAGAACGCTGCTTGTGATTTTATGGCTATCAACGCCCTGAATGTCGGTGTCTATACAGGCATCAAGGCAGGTATCAACGCTAATTGTCGAGTTGCGAAAAAGGGTGCTGCTGCCAATGCTTTTATTCTGGTTGGTGCGGATGTTCCAGCCAATGCGGATAGCCTTGTGGCAGATGTTTATGTGGATTATATAATCCCATAAACTGAAAAGGTAAGTAGGTTGCTATGCTAGACTTCGTCTTGTATACTTCATCTTATGGAGCGGTAACTACACATACAATATCCTGCGTAGAGGAACTTCATAAGACTAATTACCGATTTGAGTGGCGTTTTCAGACAGGGGATGCCCTCGTTGCAAGGTCAAGAAGCATAGCAACCTACCTATTCTTGAAGGATAATAATGCTCCCCACATGATATTCTTGGATGGGGATATTACCTTCACCCCTCAAGATATTGAGAAGCTCTTATCAGCTCTTAATGGTGGGTATGATGTGGTTGGTGGTCTCTACCCAGTAAGAGGTGCGGGTTTCTTGGCTCAACGAGGTTGGAATGGCCAGATGCCGATTACTGGCAATCTTGAGGAAGTACAGTTTGTTTCTACGGGTTTCCTTGGCATAAGCCGAAAGATATTGGAAGCCATCGTCAAGGATATGCCTATTCTGAGCAAGGGTAATTGGTCCGAATGTTATCCAACCTTTGAGAACGGCAAATTTGAGTCCATCTATATCTCAGAGGATTGGGACTTCTGTAATAAGGTTAGACAGGTCGGCGGTAAGGTCTATGCGCACACTGGCATACAGTTGGGTCATTTGAAGGAATATATCTATACTGCTCAGGAGGCTATTGAGAAAACCAGTTGGAAGCCAGAAAAACCAGAAATCTGGAATGACCTTTCGGAATATCTCGGCAAACCCGTTAGAGAACTCATCCCCCAGGCGATAGCGACAAAGGAATTAGCAGAGCGGTGGAAGAAATGGAATAGCAACACTGAGGACTTTTATAAAGACACTGATAATGGACTCCTCTATCTTTCAGACTTGGCTGGTTTTAACTCGGCATCTTATTATGCTGAACAACGGCTTGCTGGTATAAAGAATGCCGAGCACTTGAACATTCTTGACATTGGTTGCGGGATAGGAACTGCTCTGCTAGAGCTTTGCTGGCGGAATAGGAACTTAGTAGGTTATGACCTGAATGAGACCTTGCTTGAATTTGCAAACTATAGAAAGAATAAGGTCGGGGCAAGAAATGTCAACTTTACCAGTCGATTCCCAGATAGGTTGGATGACTTTGACCTTGTATTGGCTATAGATGTGTTAGAGCACGTAGAGGACTTGCGAGGTTTTCTCTTGAAGCTGGGGAATGGGATGAAAAAAGGCGCAAGATTTTATCATTACGATGCTTTTAGGGAGCGAGAAGTAAGCCCAATGCACTTTGACCATAATGAGAATATAAACCAGTGGCTTGAAGATGCAGGACTTATTGTCTTTGACCCCCATTGGGCAATTCGGAAATAGGAGGTAAAAGTGTGAGCACTCTCATACCCGAATACAATTTAAGCGACTTCAAGAAGCTGAATGCTGGGCAAATACGCAGACTTAAATCCTGTGAATTGGTGGCAGACGGAGAGTATGTCTGCACGATTGTTTGCCCACAGAGCGATTACATCCGTGCTCAAACTGAGTACAAGGCTCAATTGAGTAACTCCATAGGTGGAGAGGACCTGACTGATATTCTAAAGGAGGTAAACCATGCCAGCAGTAAGTAAAAATCAAAAAACCCTAGCATGTATAGCTTTGTCGATTAAACGTGGTAAGACAAAAGCCTCTTATAGCAAGCAAGCTGCTAAGATGGCTGAGAGTATGAGCGAGGCAGAGCTAATAAAATACTGTGAATCTCCAATCAAGAAGGAATAACTATGTCCAAAAAGAGACATCTTCTATCATACTTGGCAGGAGTTTTCGATGGTGAGGGTTGCATTGGTATAACCAAGAAACGTCCCCAGGAAAAGTCCAACCAAAAAAATTTTACGTATGTTCTCTATATGCAAGTCTCAATGACAGATGAGATAGTTCCACGCCTTTTTCATATGACTTTCGGTGGTAATTTTTTTCCTAGGAGATACCCCATAGAAGCAAGGCGTAAAACAGCCTATATATGGATTGTAAGTGGCAGTAAATGCGTCCCAATCATAAAGGACTTGATGCCCTATATTCTCTTAAAGAAACCGCAGTTTGAATTGGGTTTGCACTTTTCCACATTAGCGAAGCCCTTAGGTTTTTATAATAGGTTGACCGAGCAAGAACTAGCATTAAGGGAGGTAGACTACATTTTAAGCCGAAACTTTAACCACCGAGGAGAATCATTGGAGGCTAAGAAATAATGGGTGAAGAGCTAAGCGGGATTAGAACTATAATACGAAGCATCCTTCGTGATGAGTTCTCTTCCGTTGATGTGGATATGGACTGGTCAGATGAGGAGTTGGATACCTGTATATTACAGTGCCTTAGAGGAATCTCCAGGCGTTCACCCAAGAAGGTCATTGAGGTTAAGACAACTCTGGCAAACTCTAAGATACTGGACATCAGCGATATTGACGATCTGCTCTACATAGACAAGTTGGAATACCCAGTAGGCAGCGACCCCAGAGACTTCTGCAATGCTATCGAGATTGATAGGGAAACGATTGAGATAGATACTGGTACAACTCCTAGTGCTGGTGGCTCCGGGACTCTTACTGGCACGGTTACTTTTGCTGCTAGTAGTGCTTCAGTTACTGGTGCGGGCACAAACTTTACTGGCGTGCTTAAGACAAATTACCACATTAAGCCGTCTGGTGGAACGAGATGGTATCGGATTTATTCAATAGAAGGCGATACAGCTTTAACATTGGCCGAACCATGCCGAAGTACCGATGCCGGTGCTGATACCATAAACCTGACGCAGTATTGTTATGAGGCAGTGTATCTCTATTGTGCCAAATTACATACCCTAACGGAGACCGAATCAACTTTAAGACCACAAGAAGAAGAGGTTTTAATTTATGGCTCAACTGGCCAAGCTGCCTTATCGAAGGTGCGGAGCTATATCAATAAAGTACCGACAGGTGGGGCTACAACAGTTAACCATTTGAATGATTGGGGCATAACACAGTTGACTCTTTACCAGAATAAATTAAATGAGATTTCCATACCAAGAACAAAGAGGCGTTATTCAAAAGACTAAATAAAAAGGAGGGCGAAATGAAACTAAAGCTAAAGGACGACAGGGTATTCAAGAACACTGTTGACGGCGTATATGTCGAAATTGGCGGAGAACCCGTAGAGGTCGATAATAAAGTCGGACAATATCTGCTTGACAACTTCCCCGACAAGCTGGAATCGGTCTCTGTAAAAGAAAAGATGCGAAAGGAGGTATAAAGATGAATATTGGAGGAACAATGGGAATGAAGTCCCTACTCACAGCAAGGCTGTTTGAGCCAATAGACAAGTCATTAAGCATTGACTTCCTGGAAGCTCATCCAGTTACTACTCATCCTGAATTGTATAGAGAAGTCATGGAGAAACCATTTTGGGGGTTGTTCGGTAGACTAAGGCCAGTAGTAAGAACAAGCACAAGAGTGGTTACTACTGCTTTTGCTGAGTTTCTGGCTGCCGCTCTCATCCCTACTGTACCTGGTTCATTTGATGACTTCAAATATCATGACTCAGGAACTGGCACAACTGCTGAAGCTAGTAGTGATGTTGGGTTGGGAACGCCTTGGGGTGGTGCTCGTTCTACTGGTACTCAGATACAAGGTTCAACTGCTGTAAAGTATAAGTCGGTAGCAACCACTACTTACACTGGTACTTTTGCCATTACCGAGCATGGCTTGTTTAACGCAGCTACTGGTGTTACCTTGATGGATAGGAGTGTGTTTGCAGCAATAAACGTGGTAAATGGAAACCAAATAGAATTCACTTATGAGCTAACCGTAGCTGCTGGCGGATAAGGAGTAAAGGACTTCGAAATGTATTAAGTGGGCAGGCTGGAGTCTATCTGGTCTGCCCACTGAGGTATTGTTGCAATGTCTATTCTTTACGAATACTATAACACTGGTGACGATAACTATGCCCACTGTTACGGGGTATACTGGGAAGCCCAGATTTTCTATCCAGTGGCGGCCCATACAATCACCAGTGTAAAGCTAAAACTCTATAAAGCGGGAAACCCAGGGACGGTAACTGTTGGTATTAGAGACGTGTATGTCGCAGGTAGTTACCCCATTGCTCCTGATTTATGTTCTGGCACCATAGATGGCAATACCCTTACAACTGACACGGCCGGAGCTTGGTATGAGATAACGCTAGGTGCTGGCTATAACCTAGCTGCTTCTACATCATACGCTATTGTGCTGAGGGCTACAGGTGGAGATGTTGATAACCATATCCACTGGCGTCTCGATTCTACCAGCCCTACTTACACCAATGGTTGGCGGTTATATTCTGAAGATAGTGGCAGTACTTGGACGACTGTTGGAACCCAAGACTATATGTTTGAAGAGTGGGGTGTTTATACGCAATACAAATCCTTAGGGGGCACTCTTAACTTATCAGGTGTTGTTGGTAGAAAATCAATCCTGACTCTTGCTGGCGTTTTAACTAGTTCAGGAGTAGTAACCACTATTTACCGCCAGTTTAAGTCTCTGGCAGGAACTCTTAACTTGTCGGGTATGGTATCAACCTTATTTAGATATACTAAGACTTTAGCTGGAACCCTGACATCATCTGGCACTTTAGGTATTAAAGTTAAGAAGGGCCTGGAAGGAACTTTAACCTCCAGTGGTACCTTGGGTAGAAAAGTAATGAAATCTCTGGCGGGCACGCTGTCATTAGCGGGCAGTTTAGGAATTAAGGTTAAGAAGGCTCTAGCTGGAACCCTTAACTTATCAGGCATTCTTGGTAGGAAGATATACAAATCGCTATCTGGCGCGCTCAGCTTTATTGGCACTCTTATTGGGAAGTACTGGTCGAAGGAAGAGATGGTGCTACATCTCAGCGATAGTAGTGGTAATATGACTCTTGTACTTGAAGATTCTGCTGGTAATATGACCATGATACTTTCCGAAGAAGGAGGTGGAGATTGAACAAGTATCGTATCGGCGAAACTGTAACCTGTAAATCTGTTGTGCTGAGGTCTGGCGCTGTCTGTGACCCTGCAACCAGTGTGCTTATCTATGTCTACATCGAGGGGACTACTGCCCCCTTGGTGAATGGTGTGGCTATGACTAAAGAAGATGTTGGGGTATATACGTATGACTTTCAGACTGCTGCCCAGGCTGCTGGCAAGTATCGTTGGACTGTTAAAGCTACGGATGACGTAAAGATAGCAATTAAAGATAGAATGTTCCGGGTGGTTTCATAGGAGTAGGCAAATTAGAACTCTAACTTCAACATTATCCAATGCCCAAAAGCAAGGGCTTTTAACTCCAAGGCCCAAACTGGTGCTATCAAAAGCTGGCGAAAGCGATGTTACCTATACTGAAGACCGTATTTTATCCATTAACTACAAAGAACAACCCTATAAATTTAATGCTAAAGTAGTGTTAGATAACAGCGATGGAGCATTAACAACCCTTGATTTCAGGGGCTGGGCAGCAACTTTATACTGGGGTTTAGCCAGTAAAGTAGGAAATGAATACTCACAAGTTGCCCCGCTCAAAGTAACCTGGCAACAATTGGATTCTTCTCCTGGCAATCTTACCTGTGAGCTTACGCTTTTAGGTATTCCCGACTTATTGGACTTAGATGAGGCAAATGACGACTATCTTCCTGAAATTACCGATACCAAAACCGTTAAGACCCTAATTCGTGAGATTGCTGGCGATACTGGTGTAACCTTCCTGGCTTGTTATAACCACTGTCAGGCTTACGATGTAGTCTTTGACAGTGAAGACAGTTTAATTGGCACTTATACCCCCAGGAATGCCTTCAAAATTTTTAATGGCGGGTCGAGATTAGGAGCGATGCAACGGCTGCTTGGCTATACCAAATGTGGTATGTTCCCAAAGAGCGATGGGAAGCTACACATCATGCAACCTACTATCTCTGGAACTACTTATGATTATGAATACTCTTTGAAAGACCCTGATATTAAACACGCTTTTTTCTCAAAAGCATATCGCAAAACCCTTGTTCTACCTAACCACGTTACAGTAAAAAGCCTGAAGGATGATGCCGTTCAATATTCTGGCACTGCCACCTCGGCAGCTTCTTACGCTTTATTGCCAAAGCATGCATACTATAGAACAAGCTTAACAAGCAACGCTCTGGCAACAAGCATAGCAGAGGCAATCATTGCTAACTTAGAGCTTAATGCCGAGATGGGTTCTTTTACTTGTCCTATGAATGTGGGGCAAGAGATTTATGACTTTGTAAAGGTAACCGATGAACGGAGTGGCGATTCTAAAACTGGCAATATTGGTAGTATAATACGTAAGTATTCATCGGATTAAAGGAGAGAAATGCCAGAAACAGGGGAATTTGAGAGGATTAGAATATGACAAAAAAATATGAGATGCAATGCAGCTTCGGTGACCCTCCCATAATCGAGTATGCAAAAGACCTTAATCAGGATATTGAATTAGTTAAACAACGTAGTGAGATACATATAGGAAGTATCGTTTTCACGCCTATTGACTATGATGATATTATAGATGGGAAACAGTATCACGGCGTCAAGGATGCTCAAATAGATGCCAGTGGTTTGATATTTCTTGATAGTATTCCTGATACGGGTGGGACTTATGGTAAGGTCAAGAAATCAATGTTAAACGCTGAAGGCTTGGTGCTGTACGATGAAACTGTTGATGGAACGTCATATAAGAAAGTAGCTGCTACTGACGTTAGTGCTGGGCACATTAAGCTTTATTCTGGAACCGTAAAAAGTGGTGAATGGTATAACGAGAGTGGCGTGGAGATAGATACTACACACGGCATAAATATCTACGGCGCTGACATGGCTTTGACTACCCGTGCTACTAAGACAGGGACGATTCAATGTTATGTGGGGGCGGATGGTCTGATTTATGCAGGTGCGGGTTATGTTAGTTTGGGGGCTGCTGGTGTTCTTGTGGATGCTTCTGGTGGTTCTTCTGGCAGATATGGGTTGAAATATGGAGCGACATATACTGGCAGGTATATTACTGTGACAAGTACGGGTGCTCTATATTTTTACAATGGGAGCAATTCTCTTTGGTTTGGCGGAGCCTTTGATTACCAATTTTATCCTGATAGTGCGGGCTATACAGATTTAGGTACATCTTCCCTTTATTTTGATAGAGTCTATTATAAAACACTTTATGATCAAGGTTGTCCTGTCCCCACATTCAAAAATAGTATAGATATTATCAAAGGAATCAAAACCAAGAAACGTCAAGTTACTATAGAGGGTGCCATTAAAGAAGGTTTTGGTAAGACTGGTATTGAAAAAGTAAAAACCAAGAAGGGTGAAATAGAGGAAATAGACCTTACTTCTTTACCAGATGAACTTCTACTAAAACCAACAACAAAAGATTTTGAGGATGCCGAAAGACATTATCAAGAGTCAAATCGGGTGACAAGGGAAAATAATGGAGACCTTTCTAAGGTAGAAAAAAGAGAACCGAAGGTGGGTATCAATATAACTGATTTAATCTGGACTTTGGTTAAAGCTAACCAAGAATTAACGGAAAGATTAGAGAAACTGGAGGCTAAGAAATGACACTTCAAGAAGAACTCGAAAGGGCACAACAGGAACAACAAAAAATAGTTGCCAGAATAAACAGTCTCGATAGGGAGCGTCAGGAACTTCTCCAGGAAGCACTCAGGATAGATGGCGATATAAGAACACTAACTCGTCTGGCAAAAAAGAAGGAGTAAGTGCTCTATAATTCTTGTAAAATGCCCTCCTAATTATAGTCCCTGCCCAATCCCTCATAAAAATTGCTAGACCCCCTTAAAACAGGCTTGTAGGGCGAAATTAGCCTATTCCTGCCGGGCAAAGTTCCCTAGCTCCTAAAGAAATGGGTTCGGTTTCATGGATAACCTCAATAATAAGTTTATCCTGATAGCGGGTTAGTTTGACTAGTTTGCCTTCGAAGTCTTCAATGCCGATAGAAACGCCATGACCTGTAGTAAGTCGGATTAGCCATAGAAAATCATCATTTTCCAGGATGCCAGTAATTTCAGTTCTATTTCTCATTGTCTCCTCCTTAAACTTCTGTAATTGTTATATCTATATGCGGTGGATTGCCGTAATACTTATTTGCAGTCAACGTTATTATCTGGCTATCATCCTCAAAAGCAAACTTATTCAGCGCATCAAGACAGGTTTTGATTAAATTGTCAATATCGGGACGCCTGACTGGTTCAGTAATCTTCTTTGGTAATGACCCAGGGCGTTTTAAGTAAAAGTCTAACATTAACTGAACTGGCTTGCCCTTACCTATTGGCTTTATACCCTGTTCTATTAGACAGGTTCGTATGAATTGCTCCGCATTAACAGTTTTTGAAGGCGTAAAACTCATATACTTATCGCCACGCAAGAATGTTCTGGCTCTGGCTTTCGGTGTTGGCTCGTATGGTATTGTTAGCTTAAACATTTCTCTTTACCTCTCGGTTAATCTCCTCAGCCTCTTTCCTGGTGTGACCTAATATAACCAGATTTTTTATACCAATCTGACTATCACAGGACCCACAGACTGGTATCCACTCTCCTGTCTTTGTTTTTCGGTCTAATTTTCTTATCTCGAATCTGGCGACCCGACCACAGTGACATTGCCTTATTTCACTCATTCGTTATCCTTCTTCTCTCATCAAATCGATTCGGTGCCAGCCAGTAATACATTTCTCACCTACAAAAAAAGTCCACATTTCAGCAATTTCCTTTACACCTACCCATTGGGCAACATACCGGGAATCACTGGAGAGAGTACCATTTATCATAATCGGGATACCTGACGGTTGTATGTAAGACAGAGAATGAAAATGCCCCATTACCAGTACATCCCAGGGTGGCAAACTTTGATTCCAGCGAAGTGAACGCCTATCAATTCCATAAAAGGGAAGTGAGTTGCCCGTGATAAATACCTTGCCATTACGCCTAGCGATGAATGCCCCGTTTTTAACAGTGGGGCACCACACGATTCCCTTATGGTTTTCTCTAAATATTTGGTTTCTACCAGACCTCACTTCGGCGTGCCTGCTTCTCCGTGGCATAAAAATTGCATTATCGTGTCCCGCCGTGCGTGCTTTATGACTCCTAAACCCGCAGATAGTAGCAAGGTGTTGAAAGACATCATTACTCTCGTTATTTGATTGCCAAAAATATTCACCATTCTGAGCACCATCACCTTTCATAAGAGTATCAAACATGATTCTTAATTGCCTTGTGGGTAATTTAACTATCCACTTGGGAAAAGGCTTTGATTGCGGGACAAGCCTTAATAACTCATTCCTAATGTTACCCCTAATGTAGAAGTCGGTGCGTCTTTGGTCTACCCTTTTCGTATACTCAGCCCCCAAGTTGGCAAGTGATTGCTCTATCTCCGCAGTATACTGGCTGTGGACAATATGACTCTGTGTTATTTTGATTAGTTTATTTTGAATTGAGCCTTCTGTTAAAATCCAACCGCACAACCTGATAATGTCATCTGAATATATTTCAGGGTAACTATCTCTTAAAGTAGCGCTAAGTAGAGGATATGTTTGTGAATTAAGATTACTTGCTTTCACTATATCAGGGATAAATTTCTTGCTGCGTTTGCCATTTGATTGTCGGTAAGTCAAGCGGTCAACTATACATCTATGATTGGGAGTTAAAAGCATATCTAGGCTTCGATGTTTTACATGAACCATTTCGCCGTCATAGTTATTGATTGTTATGTGTTCAAGTGCCTGTAATTCTAATGCATCCTCATTGATATTGTAACTTACAATTTTTTCGCCAATAATTAAATCTGAATATTTCTTAAAACCATCTTCCGTGAGGCATTCAGTTTTATCGTCGACACAAAGGTACATTGGAATTTTGTCTCCATGTAAAATTAAAAACTTGAGATTCTGGATTTTCTGGATTGCGTAAAAATCATCCCTAACCACACTTATTTTAACTTGCGGATAATTAAGCAGTCCTACCTTCAACATATCATAAACAACGATATTCCAATTAGCAGCAAAGGAGAAATACTTTCCGAGTATTCCGTGGTTACCTGTTACACAAATGATTTCTATTTCTGAATACCATTGACAAGCGTTAATAATAAAACTAGAAAGTTCACTATAGGCAAGCCACTTTTGCTCATCTAAGGTTAATTCCAATTCATCTAACATCACCTGCTTACCGATAAGCTCGCCGTGGCATATATCTCCAATAAGAAATATATTTAGCTTATTAACCGGGCAAAATTTGCGCTGAATATCTGCAAATCTACAAGTGGCACTGTAAAGTCTACCCATCCTTTTTAGAGCAACATTTTTATTGAAGGATTTTGTCTTTAGCCCGAACTGTGTGTCACTGAGGAGCAAAACCTGTTCTTCCTCTTTTTCTTTTTCTTCTTGAATGGGCGGAGGTCTAAGTTCTATCTTTGGTATGGGTAGAGTAATTGGTTCTGGTTTTGGTTGTGGTTCAGAAAATTGGGATGTGGGATTGGAGTTATGCGCCGATTCGGACAGATAAATTCCTCGCCTTGACATAGCGCATTGAAAGTTGCTCCGATTCTTAAAACCAAAAACCTTTGCATATTCATCCCTTTCGTGTCTCGTAGATGTCAAGTATTTTTTGACAAATTCTACCCATTGAGGGTCTTTTTCACTCGGTAATGACATCAGCAGAAGCCGAAGCCTCAGTGTCCTCCTTTAATAATTTTTCTCCATAGAAACGACCACCGCTAAAAAGGTTCTTTTCTGCAGGGTCATCTAATGTGTCCAGGAAACATTGACCGCAGAGTTTTTCCCCACAGTCGCAAACGCAGCCACAATTCTCACACTTGCACAACTTGTTAATATACCCCCCTTATCTTTGTCGTGACGTCTTATATATCATCACTCTAGTTCTATTTCATTTGGATAGAAGCATCTGCATGATAGATTGTTTTGATTTTGTAACCAGGATTAGTACCCGCAATCCAGATGTCGCCATTCTGAGGTTCAACCTCAAATAATCCTGATGGAGTTAGGATAACATTCCAGGCATGACCACCGAAGGATGCCTCTCCCCAAACCTCAAAACAACCATTGGCTAGATATTTAACCGCTACATGGTCGCACAGGTGTCTGGCGAACTTATCACAATCAAAGCCACGCTGGGTGGCCGTTATCGGTTGATAATTTGGTGCTGAGGCATGAGCTTCAAGTATCCAATCTACCCATGTACTCTCATCCACAAACCAGTAATAATCATCTCTCTCGCCAAGATTGCAGGATATTCCCGCCACACTAAAAGCGGATTCAACTTCTACGGCAGACATGACATACCACCCGCCTTGTATCGTTGGTGCAGAAAATAGAGATTTAAGAAAATTGCACACTACTTAATTACCTCAATCTCCTGGATATACAGAGACTCCGCCGAACAAGGATATGGCGTATCTACAAAATTCTGGTTATAGTCCATGCCCATCTTAACTGTAACGGGAATATCGTAGGCAGGTTCGACATAAATCTCTCCCCTATCTTTGGTATTGAAGAGCATGATTACATGACCATTGCCGTTGCTAAAACCCAGCAAGACAACCCAAGTATCCCATCCTGCTACTCTAGCACTATCAGCAAAGTCTCTGGCACGCTGCATACAGTTCTCATATTTACATCTCTTTGATGGGTCATCCCGTAGAAATTTCAATAGTTCCGCATAGGTAGGATTGTTAAGTTGGATGTCGCCTATTGCCCATCTTTTTGAGCAATCTGTAAGTCCTGCCTTATAGCCGACACCGTATGCTTTCTCCTGCATTACCTTAAGGTCTTCAACAGTCGTACAGACTTCAGCCTTGTCATCGCCTAAGTTGATAGGCGCTGTTACTGGCTGGACACTTTGTGTGTGTGTGCACCCAGCCAGCAACACGGCGAGGAGGAGAAATAGTGAAAGCCTAAACCTGGTCAAGTTGTGACCTCTTAAGAATGAAGTCCTGCAACCTGATTAGGCTGATATAGTAACCTTCGCCTAACTGTCGAGCCTTGAACTCCAAATCTGGGTAAGTACAGCCTATGGTTTTGTTGCCACAAGTCATACAACCGAGGTTATCGTTCATGTGTTCGGTTGCATAGGTTATTGGGTCAACATTCGCTGGTAGTCCCCAAATTTCTCTGAAGGACTCTTTAGCATAGCCTATCAAGGCATCCAGAGCGTCCTTATGAGCCTGTATGTTGTCGAAGTTCATGCCCCAATAGACATCATAAGCTGCACTGAATAGACTTGACGGATTCTTTTTCTGCCACGATATGACAGAATCGCACAAGGTATTAACCCTCGCTTTAAAGTCTGCGGGGTCAAATACTGTGACTTGTTGTGGTGATATAGTCACTGGTTCTGGTAATGTAGCGGAATCATCACCAGTAACCGTAGCCGTAGATGTTCCGCCATTAGCTTTTGGGGTTGTGCCATTGGACTTGCCATTCCCCGTAAAGGTGAAGTTCTTGATGCCGGTGTAGCCAAACCAGAATAGGATAATGCCTACAACGACCTTGAATACATCACCCGAAGGGAATGCACCGCTTACTGACATCATAAACAGTAGAACGATTGCAACAAGTGTTAGCGCTGGCTGCATCAGCCCCTTGATAAAATCTATGATTTTCTGGTCCATTTTGTTTTACCTCCTATTTTGAATTTGTACCGACCTGCTAAATCAGAAGTTGTGGGTTTTAATAAATTGTTATCATACACTTCCCCCCTTTTGCCTTTTTGTTTAATAAGCCTCTTTGTTATTAAACGTTTGTTTAATTGAGCACCTTCTCTCTATTATTTCATTCTCTATCTGATTTGTCAATACCTTTTAGTAAAATACTTGGTTTATTTTTTACAGATACGATTTTACACGGTATCCTGTACTCTTTTACACGGTATCATATAACAGGGGGCTTGACAGATTCAAAGGAAGTGTGTTATTTTATTTACGTGGGCAGAAAAGCTCAAATAAAATAGAGAGGGGACGAGATGAGTAAATTTTCTGTCTGGATTAGGCGAGAGGAACAAGGTAAGGACCCCGAACTTGTGCAACTACCGACACCAGAGGCAGGGTACACAATTATAGATTATGTGCGAGAGTGTGCCTACGTGAATGTCTTACCCCGGGAAATGACACAACAAAACCATCCTGAGTACCTTAAAAATTAAATAGAGTTGTGCTTATGGCTGAATAAGCTGCTAAGCAGGGCTAAGGCACTAAGCGGGCTAGTGATGAACTAGCTTCCCAGGCTAACTCTGTGAGGGCAAACGCTTAGGTTGCGTGCCCACCCAATGTATTACTTATACAGTTGGACACTACTGCCGAGGGCACAAAACTTGAAAGAGAAGATGAACCTAGTAGGGGAGAAGTCCTCCAATGGTATCACGGTTCTTTCTAAGCATAATTCTACTTAATTTTTAAGATAGAGAGAAAATAGAGATGCCGAAACAAAATCAAGACCCTTTTCCGACTTCCAGTATTGGTCTTGCCAGTTATCTTCACGCTTTGGGTGGTAGAATTATTGACATAGACCGAAGCAATCCCCAGGAGCAAGTCTTTCTATTCAAATTGACAGACAAACTAGATGCAGAAATCCAGCATTACTACGATGGAACTGGCCTGGTAAGTGGCCTGGCTGTTGATAATTCAAGAGGTGAACTTTTTAGATTACTCAGAAATAAGCAAGCAATAAATACATAGAGAGGAGATGGAGATGAGTACTTATCCAATGTGCAGCGAATGTAGCGAAATCCTTTGGGAATTAGCCGAAACAGAAGCCGGGATGTGTGAGAAATGCCAGAAGGAATTAATGGGATTTAATCTCAGCTACGCCTTAACCAAGTTCGAATCATCTATTCCCGACAGTAAACCGACGAGACGAAATGAGCCCGTAACCTGCCCTTTATGTAAAAAACAAGATGAAAATGCAGCTGGTCACCGAGGTGTTGTAAAGTGCCTGAATTGCGGGATGTTGTATTTCATTTTGAGGAGAGGAGAGAAATGGACAATCTAATCGAAATCCTAGGGAAACACACAAAGTGGAGTAAGGGAGAAGATGGCGGAAAGCGGGCTGACCTGTCTGAGGCTAACCTGTCTGAGGCTGACCTGTCTGAGGCTGACCTGTCTGAGGCTGACCTGTCTAGGGCTGACCTGTCTAGGGCTAACCTGTCTGGGGCTAACCTGTCTGAGGCTAACCTGTCTAGGGCTGACCTGTCTAGGGCTGACCTGTTTAGGGCTAACCTGTCTGGGGCTAACCTGTCTGAGGCTAACCTGTCTAGGGCTGACCTGTCTAGGGCTGACCTGTTTAGGGCTAACCTGTCTGGGGCTAAACTGTCTGAGGCTT
>Ga0315282_10002247_pt1 | contig 35790 bp, 31 predicted proteins | sample YL17G07_20_MG_FD_203693 | JGI IMG/M metagenome (GOLD analysis project Ga0315282, IMG submission 203693) | Sediment microbial communities from Yellowstone Lake, YNP, Wyoming, USA - YL17G07_20 | ecosystem: Environmental > Aquatic > Freshwater > Lake > Sediment | place: USA: Wyoming | collected...
TCGCCGCCCTCGAGGCGCACGAAGTGCTCGCGCCGCAGGTCGTAGAGGTCGGCCACGTCGGTGATGAGACCTTGCTCGTGGAGGAGCTGCACGATCTCCTCCCCGACGCCTTCGATGTCCATCGCCCCGCGCGACACGAAGTGGCGGATGCTCTCGACGATCTGCGCCGGGCACGAGTGGTTGGGGCAGCGCACGGCCACCTCGCCCTCCTCGCGCACGACCCGTGAGCCGCAGGCCGGGCACGTTTTGGGCATTGCCCACTCGGCCCGGCGCTCGCGCGCGACAGCGCTGGTGTCGGCGATGCCCTCCGCATCCTCTGCGACGCTTTCGCGGATGAGCGGCCCGACGACCTGGGGGATCACGTCACCGGCGCGCTGCAGGATGACCACGTCGCCCTCGCGGATGTCCTTGCGGCGGATGTCGTTCTCGTTGTGCAGCGTCGCGCGCTCGACCGTGACGCCGCCGACGAAGACCGGCGCGAGGACTGCGAACGGGGTGAGCACGCCGGTACGGCCGACGTTGATGTCGATGGCCAGCAGCTCGGTATGGGCCGTCGTCGGCGCGAACTTGAAGGCGATCGCCCAGCGCGGGTCGTGGGCCACCTCACCGAGCTCGCGCTGCACCGCGAACTGGTCGGCCTTCACGACCACGCCGTCGATGTCGTAGTCGATCTCGTCGCGGCGCTCCTCCCAGGCAGCGCAGGCCGCCACGACCTCGTCGATCGACTCGTGGCGCTGCGAGGCCGGGTTGGTCGGCAGCCCGCGCTCACGCAGCCAGGCGAGCGCCTGCCAGTGTGCCTCGAGCTCGAGACCCTCGCTGTGTCCGACGGCGTAGCACCAGATGCGCAGCGGTCGCGCGGCGGCTACCGCCGGGTCGAGCTGGCGGATGGACCCGGCGGCCGCGTTGCGCGGGTTCACGAACGTGGGCTGCCCTTCGGCGGTGCGCTGTTCGTTCAGACGTGCGAACCCGGCCAGGGGCAGGTAGACCTCGCCGCGGACCTCGACGACCGCCGGTGGATCGTCGCCGCGCAGCCGCAGCGGGATGGACGGGATGGTGCGCAGGTTGGCCGTGACGTCTTCGCCGATCTCGCCGTTGCCGCGCGTGGCGCCGCGTTCGAACACGCCGCCGCGGTAGACGAGCGAGATCGCCAGACCGTCGATCTTGGGCTCGGTGACGTACGCGACGTGTACGTCACCGAGCCCCGCAGTCTCAAGGATGCGGCGGTTGCGGGCCTCCCAGGCCAGCAGCTCATCGGCGTTGCGAGCGTTGGCCAGCGAGAGCATCGGCTGCAGGTGCGCGACCTGCTCGAAGCGTTCGAGCGTCGGCCCGCCGACGCGTTGCGTGGGAGAATCGGGCGTGCGCAGCTCGGGATACTCGTCTTCGAGCGCCTGCAGCTCGCGGAAGAGCGCGTCGTACTCGGCGTCGGTGATCTCGGGCCGGTCCTCGACGTAGTACAGATGAGCGTGGTGCTCGACCGACCGGCGCAGCTCGCCGGCGCGCTGCCTGACGTCGTCGGGTATCGGCATGCTCGCGACCCCCTCCTGCCCGTCGCCTTCAGCCGGCCGCCGGACGGCCAGAGAGGCACAGGCTCGCCATCTCGGCGGGCGAGTGCAGCACGAAGTCGGGACCGGCAGCCACCAGGTCGTCGTGGGAGAAGATACCCCACACGACGGCCGCCGTGGCCACGCCCGCCGCCCGGCCTGCTGCAACGTCGACGGGGCTGTCGCCGATGTAGATGGCCCCCTCGGCTTCGGCGCCCAGGCGCTCGAGCGCCAGCAGGATCGGCTCGGGCGACGGTTTGTGGGCGTCGCTGTCGTCGGCGGTGACGACCACCTCGAAGAAGCGGTGCAGGTCGATGGACTCGAAGGCCAGCCCGGTGGCGAAGGCGCCCTTGGAGGTGACGATGGCGAGGCGGCGCTGGGCCGCCAGCAGGCGGCCCAGCGCCGCCTCCATCCCCTCGTACTCGCGGATGAGCTCGTCGTGCACGCGGTGGTTGTGCTGACGATAGGCGTCGACCAGCTCCTGGGCGTGCTCGTGCGAAAGCGCCTCCATCTGGGCCAGGAGCGGCCTACCCACGCCGGAGAGGATGACATCGTCGGGCAGATCGGTGCCCAGCACCGTGCGCACGGCGTGCCGGAACGAGACGACGATGAGCTCGACCGTGTCGACGACGGTGCCGTCGAGGTCGAAGATGACGGGGTCGAAGCCCTTCACGCCCCACCGCCGGGCAGCGCCCGCTCGAGATGCCAGCCTTCGATCGTGGGCACCGCGGCGACGGCCCGCCAGTCGGTCGACAGCGGCGTGACCGACACCGCCCCCGCGGCGACGGCGGCGAAGTCGGTCCCATCGTCGTTGGGCGACTCGCGCAGTTCGCTGTGTACGCGGTAGACGTGACTGCGACCGTTCGAGTCCTCGACCTCGAAGCTTTCGTGGTAGCTGGCCAGACCCAGGCGTGTGACCTGCACGCCGGTGATCTTCGCCGCCGGCAGGTCGGGCAGGTTGACGTTGAGGGCGACCTGGGGCGGCAGCCGCGCCTCGACGACGCGCCGCACGATCGAGACCGCGGCGGCGGCGACGTCGTCGAGGTGCTGCGGCTGCCGCCCCATCACCGAGACGGCCAGCGCGGGGATGCCCAGCAGCGCCCCCTCGAGCGCCGCCCCGACCGTTCCCGAGTAGGTCACGTCTTCGCCCATGTTGGGCCCCAGATTGATGCCCGCCACGACGAGATCGGGCGCAGCGCAGAAGTAGCCCAGGGTCGCGGCCCGCACACAGTCGACCGGGGTGCCGTCGATCGCCACCGCCGCGAACCCGTCGCCGAAGCTGACGTGCTCGGCGTGCAGTCGCCGCTCGATGGTGATGCTGCGCGCGATGGCGCTGCGATTGCTGTCGGGAGCGATGGTGACGACCTCGCCGAGCGGGTCGAGGAGCCGCCGCAGCGTGGCGATGCCGGGCGAAGCGATGCCGTCGTCGTTGGTCAGCAGGATGCGCGTCATGCCGGGCGATTGTACTGCACGGCGGCGACGGCCCCGGCGACGAGCGTGGCGGCGCAGGCCCCGAGGGCAGGATTGCCCGGAGGGGCGTCGTATGTGAGAGGACTGTACGCGAGGGGGGCTTCTTGCACGACCCGAGCACCTTGCATCCCGACATCGACCTGCGGCGCCTCAGCCCGTTCCGGGTCGCAGCTCTGGCCGGCGCCCTGGCGGTCGTCACGGCCGCCGTCTTCGCGTGGGACTTCCTCTTCCTCTGGCCGTTGTTCATCTTCCCCTTGCTGCTGTCGGCCGTCTTCTTCTTCGAACTGGGGAGCCTGCTCGTCGCCGGCTGGGTCGGCGTGTGCTTCGTCGGCTACTTCGCCTTCAACTCGACCCCCGACCCGCAGACGCTGCGCCAGGCGCTGATCGGGCTGACCATGTTCATCGTCGCCGGGCTTGTGTTCGGCCGCGTGCAGCGGAGCCAGCACGTGCTGCGCACGCTGCTGGCCGCCTCGTCGCTGACCGACCGGCTGACCGGCCTGTACAACTACGGCACCTTCGTCGACTACCTTCACAACGAGATCGCCAACCGCGACCGCTACGGCGGTCACCTGGCCCTGATCATGTTCGACCTCGACAACTTCAAGCAGTTCAACGACCGCTACGGCCACGAGGCCGGCAACGACCTCCTGCGCCGCGTCGGTGCCACGCTGCAGTCGGTCGTCCGCGAGTCCGACATGGCGGTCCGCTACGGGGGCGAGGAGTTCGCCCTGCTAATCCGCGGTGCGGGCCGCGACGGCCACGAGCTCGCCGAGCGCGTGCGCAAGGCGGTCGAGACGATCGCCATCGACTTGCGCAAGGGCGAGCGTGTCTACGCCACCGTGAGCGCCGGCGTGGCGACCTATCCCAACGGGTCGCACGACGAGTCGATCCTCATCGAGCAGGCGGACGAGGCGCTGTACGAGTCGAAGCGGCGCGGGCGCAATCGGGTGACGCTGCACGCCGACGCACACCTCGGCGACGACATGGCGGCGACGCTCAGCGCCTGAGGGTCACCCGCTCCCCCGCGAACGCCTACTTCACCTTCTGCAGCTTCTGCAGATTGACCTGCGGTAGACGTGTGTCGGGCCGCGCGACGACCTCACCGCTGACGATCTCGACGCCGACCCGGCGCAGGGCCTTGAGCTGCGGTTCACTGTCGACCTCGCACGCCACCAGACGGGCGTCGATGCGGGCCGCGAAGCGCAGCAGGAGTTGCACGGCGTCGATCAGCGTCGGGTTGGACGCCGCGCCGGCGGTGATGGACGGGTCGACGACCAGGAACTCGGGCTGGGCGCGGGCCATGAGGTCGAAGGCCGCCAGACCGGCACCGACGCCGCTCACGCAGATGGGGAAGCCCATCTCGCGCGTGGCGGACAGCACGCGCAGGGTCGAGGCGGCGTTCACGGCGATGTCGGCCAGCTGCAGGTCGAAGACCACATGCTGGGGGACGAGCGCCTTGTTGAGCGAGTAGAACTCGCTAAGCGCCAGGATCGCCGCGCCGGGAAGCTCGACCGCAGCGCAGTCGACGAAGAGCAGATCTTCCGGAGTCAGGCCTTGGGCACGCGTCACTGCGGCCTCGCGCGACTCGATGCCGAAGCTCGACAGGCTGGCCGAGCGACGCGCGACCTCTTCGAGCACGTCGGGCAGGCGCAGCGGCGAGTAGAAGGGCCCGCGCACCGACGTGCGGTAGCCCAGGAGCCGCTTCTCGGCCAGATCGACGACCGGCTCGAACAGGGGCTCGAGACTGTGGTCGGCGATCGCGTCGTCGAGCGTCCGCTCGAGCTCGTCCTCATAGTGCAGCGACTCGATCTCGGCCGCCTCCATGGCTTCGGCGACGCCGTTCTGCAGGCTCTGCTCGAAGGTGAGCTCATCGTCACGGCGGAGGGTCGAGGTAGTGACGAACGGGTGCACGCGGTCGAAGACGCCCGGCGTGAGGTCGTTGAGCAGCAGTGACTGCAGGCGTTCGTAGACCCGTCGGCTGATCGCCATGAGATCGTCGTCGGCGATCCCCTTGGACTTGCGCGGTGGCGACAGAACGACGATGAAAGCGTTGTCGGAGAGCGTGAAGTCGGCCAGCACGTCGAGCCGGCGCAGCGACGAGCCGACCATCTCCTTGAGGATCCCGGCCACCGAGTCGAGGACCTCGGAGGTGACCTGCCAGCCGAAGACCCGCTCGAGACGTCCGTAGCGCTTGAGGCCGATGTACAGGATGGCGACCTCGCCGCGCGCCTCGAGCTCGAGGCGGATGTCGTCAGCGATGGCGCCCAGCGACGGCAGCGCCAGGGCGTCGTCGCTGATGATGTTGCGCAGGTTGCTGCGCGCGCGCTCGGTGACGCGTCGTCCCGCGCGCTCACGCAGCTCGTCGGTGCGAGCGTCGTGCCGCGACCGAGAGGCGCCCGTGCCGCCGCGCTCCGCTGGTGTGGACTTGTCCCCCACCTCCATGTGACCCTCCTGCGGTAGCGGCGGCCGGCTGGCTACGTCGCGGCCTTCTTGGCCGCTCCCTCGCCGTCGCCCGACGACGCGTCGCCGCTGCCCTTGGCGTCGGCGTCGCCCTTGACCTTGCCCTTGGGCCCGTCGCCGTCGCTAGCGCCCGGGCGACGCTTCGCGCGGTCGTAGTCGGTCGCGTAGAAGCCCGTACCCTTGAAGTGGACGGCGACCGGGTAGAGCACCCTGGCGACCGCGCCGCCGCAGCGTTCGCAGGACGAAAGCGGCGCGTCGTCCATCTTCTGGACGACTTCGAACGTGTGACCGCAGGCGTCGCAGCGGTACTCGTAGACGGGCACGAAACGGCGCTCCTCCGTCGCGTTCCAGGCGGCTCAGTCTAGCACAGGCTCCCCTCCCGCCGGCCTCGCGTCACTACTACGCCGGCGGCTGGTCGTGTGTGAAGCCTGCGGGCCGGGGAGGGCCTCCGCGACGAGAACGAGCGAGAAGGCTCACGACCGATCTACGGGGCGAACGGCGGCAGATGCCCGGCCACGATGAGGTCGGGCTTCTCGCTGCGGATCTCGTGCCAGGCCGCGAGCAGGCGCCGGCCCCAGGCCGTGCCGTCGGGCGGCGTCATGGCGTCGAACGGCTCGCGCAGCGGCCCCACGGTATCGCCGACCAGCGCCGCCAGCCCCCCGTCGGTGTCGACCAGATAGCACACGCTGCCCTCGGTGTGTCCGGGCGTGCGCAGCCAGCGCACCCCCGGCGCCAGCTCACCGCGCTCACCGCGGAGCCGGACGAGACGGCGCCGGTCCAGGACGCCGGCGACGGCCGGCCAGTGGCCGCTGCCGATCTCGAGCTCGTGGAGAGCTACCTGCCGGTCGAGCTCGGCGCAGGCCGCGGCGTGGTCGGGGTGGGCGTGGGTCAGCGCGACCAGATCGACGTCGGCCGGGCTCAGGCCACGCGCCGCCAGAGCGCCGAGCAGCGGTTGGTTCTGCAGGGAGAGCCCCGGGTCGACGACCATCGTCCGCGGGCCGCGCAGCAGGATGGCGTTGGGGAAGGTGAGCATGCCCACGACGGCGCGCCTCTGCTTGAGGTCGCGGTAGAGCCGGAAGGCCTCGGCCGAGCGATGCTCGGGCAGCACCTCGACGCGCCCCTCTTCGACGGCGAACACGAGGCGCGCCGTCGGGATGAGGATGTCGAGGGTGTACGCCGTCAGGTCTGGGGGTCGACCGCGCCGCCCTTGGCGGCGGCCTCGTCGCCGTCCACTGCCTGGCCGGTGCGCACGTCGATCTCGCGCGCGTACACCAGGTCGACGCGATCGAGATTGAGGATGATGAACGGCGTCGTGTCGATGAGGTCGTTCGTCGCGAGCCGGTAGATGCGCACCTTGGAGAGCGTAAGGCGGGTATCGGCGAAGCGCCGCAGGTAGTCGGACGAGCGCTGCGACGAGGCGCGACCGGTGTGGCCGAAGTGGGCCGTGCCGACGATCTTGAGTTCGCCGACGTAGGCGACGATCTCGAGCTCCTGGAAATTGATCTCGACGTGCAGGTCGCTGTCGTCTTCGGAGGCGGCCCCCGCAGGCCGGTCGTCGGAGGTCGGAACGCTCTCGTCGAAGATGTTGAACTCCATGGTCGCCCTACGTTATCAAGGGTAGCGGGCAAGCGCCATAGTGGCTGCGCCGCGGGCGCCACGCATCAGGATCCCCTCGCGGGATGCGCTCGGCTCTCGGGGTCGTCCGCCGGTGGGCCGGCGCGCGTCTCGCGCGAGCACGGTGTGCCGGCGAACTTCGCCAGCGCCCGCCGTTCGGCAATCGCCAGCGGCCCGCGAGGACGCCCGCCGAGGCGCGGCGCAAGCAGGGCGCTGAGCGCACCGCCGAGCACACCGCCGGCGACGGCGAGGCGCCACTTGTGCAGGGGCTGCGAGGGCATGACGAGGTCATTATGAGGGCGCCGGGGCGGGGCGGCCACGCCCCCCCCCCCCCCCCCCCCCCCCACCCACCCGGGTGGAAGACCATCTCGCCGTCCTTGGCCTGCACGGAGATCGTGTCACCCTCCGTGAAGGCGCCCTGCAGGAGCTCGCTCGACAGCGGGTTCTCCACCAGCCGCTGCAGGGCGCGCTTGAGCGGCCGCGCTCCGAACTGCGGATCGTAGCCCTGCTCGGCGATGAGCTCGCGAGCCGCATCGTCGACCTCGAGATGCATGCCCTGGCCCTCGATCTGCCGGCCCAGACGGCCGAGCAGCAGATCGACGATCTGCGCCAGCTCCCGCTTGCTCAGCCCGTGGAACACGATGATGTCGTCGACGCGGTTGAGGAACTCGGGCCGGAAGATCTGCTTGAGCTCGTCGTTGAGCCGCCGTTCGACCTTGTCGTAGGTGGCCTCCATGACCTCGGCGTCGGGGATCAGCTCAGCGCCGACGTTGCTGGTCATGATCAGCACCGTGTTCTTGAAGTCGACGGTGCGGCCCTTGTTGTCGGTGAGGCGCCCGTCGTCGAGGATCTGCAGCAGCATGTTGAAGACGTCGGGGTGGGCTTTCTCGATCTCGTCGAGCAGGATCACGCTGTAGGGCCGCCGGCGGACGGCCTCGGTGAGCTGGCCGCCCTCCTCGTAGCCGACATAGCCTGGCGGCGCCCCGACCAGGCGCGAGACGGCATGACGTTCCATGTACTCACTCATGTCGAGGCGGACCATCGCCTCCTCGTCGTCGAAGAGGAACTCGGCCAGCGCCTTGGCCAGCTCGGTCTTGCCCACGCCCGTGGGGCCCAGGAAGATGAACGAGCCGATAGGCCGCCTGGGGTCCTTCAGGCCAGCGCGGGCGCGGCGCACCGCCTCCGACACCGCGGCGACCGCCTTGTCCTGGCCGATGACGCGACCGTGCAGACGCTCCTCCATCGACAGCAGCTTGTCGGCCTCCCCCTCCCGCATGCGCTGTACCGGGATACCGGTCCACTTCGAGACGATCTCGGCGATGTCGTCGCCGTCGACACTCGCATCGGCGATGCCCTTGTCGGCCAGCCAGGCGTCCTTGGCGGTGACGAAGGTCTGCTGGATCTTGTCGGTCTGCTCCTTCAATTGCGCAGCGCGCTCGTAGTCCTGAGCCTGCACCGCGGCGGCGCCCTCGCGGGCGAGTTCCTGCAGGGTGCGCTCCATATCGCGCAGGTCGGGCGGCAGCATGGTGGCCTCGATGCGCATCTTGCTGGCCGCCTCGTCGAGCAGGTCGATGGCCTTGTCGGGCAGGAAGCGGTCGGCGATGTAGCGGTCGCTGAGGTGAGCGGCCTCGCGGATGGCGTCGTCGGTGATCTTCACCTTGTGGTGGGCCTCATACCTGTCGCGCAGTCCCTCGAGGATGGCGATGGTCTCCTCGACCGTCGGCTCGCCGACGAGGATCGGCTGGAAGCGGCGCTCAAGCGCCTTGTCCTTCTCGACGTCCTGGCGGTACTCGTCGAGCGTCGTGGCGCCGACGCACTGCAGCTCGCCGCGGGCGAGCATCGGCTTCATCATGTTGGACGCGTCGACGGCACCCTCGGCGGCGCCGGCACCGACCACGGTGTGCAGCTCATCGACGAAGAGGATCACGTCGTCGCTGCGCACGATCTCGTCGAGCGCGCCTTTCAGGCGCTCCTCGAACTCGCCGCGGTACTTCGCGCCCGCCACCATCCCGCCCAGGTCCAGGGCAAGAACGCGGCGGCCGCGCAGCGACTCGGGCACATCGCCGGCGACGATCTTCTGCGCCAGCCCCTCGGCGATGGCGGTCTTGCCCACGCCGGGCTCACCGATCAGCACGGGGTTGTTCTTGGTGCGCCGGCTGAGCACCTGGATGACGCGCTTGATCTCATCGTCGCGGCCTATCACCGGATCGAGCTTGTCGTCGCGGGCCATCTCCGTGAGGTCGCGCGTGTACTTCTTGAGCATGCTCTCGCCGCTGGCCTGGCCCTCGTAGTCGACGCCGCTCGAGCGGATCTGGGCGAGGGCCCGCGTGATCGCCTCCTCCGTGACCCCCAGGTCACGGAGGATGGCGCTCCCCGGGCCCTCGCCCTCGGCGTAGATGCCCAGCAGCAGATGCTCGGTGCCGACGAACGCGTCGCCCATCTCCTTCGCTTTCTGCGTGGCGCTGTCGATGGCCGCCTTGGCGCGCGGCGTGAGGTAGAGCTGGTCGCCGCCGCCGGGCCCACCGTGGCGACCGGCGCCCGAGGTCTGCAGGAAGTGATGGGCACGCGACAGCGCGGTGCCCTTGTCGACGCCGATCAGGCTGAAGATCTGCTCGACGACGCCGCCGGGCAGGCTGAGCACACCGATGAGCAGATGCTCGGTGCCGAGCTGGTTGCCGGGCCCGCGGCGCACGACACCCTGCGCCGTCTCGAGCGCCTCACGGGCCCGCTCAGAGAGCTTCTCGATGTCCATGGGTCGCGGACCGCCTTCCTGGGGGTTCCGTCGGGGCGCCGGCGGCGCGGCCTAGCCGCGCCGCCGGCGCCCCACGCGCACGATCGCCGTCTGGCCGACCGGCACCAGGTCGCGCCGGAACGACCGCTCGACCCGCCGTACCTCTTCCTGCAGTCGCGCGGCGGCGCGGTCGAGCTGGCCCTGCAGCCGCTCGACGCGCAGGCGCGCGGCGGCGAGTTCGTCTTCGAGCGCCAGCACGCGCGCGACGCCGGCCAGGTTGAGCCCGATGTCGGTCAGCTCCTGGATGCGCCGCAGGCGCTCGACGTCGGCCTGCGAGTACAGGCGCGTGTTGCGCGCCGTACGCCGTGGCTGCAGCAGACCGCGCCGTTCGTACAGGCGCAGGGTCTGCGGGTGCATCGCCGCCAGCTGCGCGGCGATCGAGATCATGAACAGCGGCCGGTCTGTCTCTTTGCGCTGTGCCACTCCCGCTCACCACCTCGCCGTCAGGTGCCGCCGAACTTCGCCGCCCGCGGGTCGGCCAGCGTGCCTGCGAGCTGCTCGAGCAGCCTGCGCTGCTCCTTGTCGGGCTTGTCGGGGACCACGATGCGCAGCCGCGCCAGCAGGTCGCCGTGACCCCCCTTGAGTCTCGGTGCGCCCTTGCCGCGCACGCGCAGGCAGCGCCCGTCGGCGCTGCCCGCCGGGACCTTGATCGAGACGCGTCCACCCCCCGGGGTGGGGATGCGCACCTGGGCCCCCAGCGCCGCTTCGGCGATCGTGATCGGGACCTCGACGGCGAGGTTGTCGCCGCAGCGCTCGAAGAGGTCGCTGGCCACCACGTGGACCACGACGTACAGGTCGCCGGGCTGGCCGCCGCGCATGCCGCCCTCACCCTTGCCCTTGAGCTTGATCTTGGTGCCCTCCTTGGCCCCCGCCGGGACCTTGACGGTGTAGCGTCGCGTCCGCGACGCGACGCCGCGTCCGCCGCACACCTGGCAGGGCGACTCGATGACGGTGCCGTTGCCGGCACAGCGCGGGCACGGCGTGGAGAGGGCGAAGAGCCCCTGGTTCTGGGCCAGCACCCCGCGACCGTCGCAGTCAGGACACGTCTTGGGCGTGGTGCCCGGCTGCGCGCCGGACCCGTGGCAGGCGGTGCAGACGTCTTCCTTCTCGACCGGGATGCGCACGGTGGCCCCGTCCAACGACTCCTCGAACGAGATCGTGACATCGGCCTGCAGATCGGCGCCGCGCGCAGCGGCGCGGCCGCGGCCGCGCGCCCCGCGCGCGGCGCCACCGAACAGGCCACCCAGGATGTCGCCCAGGTCGCCCACATCGAAGGCCTGGGCGCCGCCCTGCTGGAACATCCGCGGGTCGAAGCCCTGGAACCCCGCGCCGCCCGCGCCCGGGCGGAACCCGCCCGTACGGGGATCGAACGCTCCCAGGCGCAGCAGCTCGTCGTACTGCTTGCGCTTCTCAACGTCGGAGAGCGTCTCGTAGGCCTGGTTGACCTCCTTGAACTTCTCTTCGGCCGCATTGTCGCCGGGGTTCTTGTCGGGGTGGTACTGGCGAGCCAGCTTGCGGAACGCCTTGCGCACGTCATCCTTCGATGCGTTGCGCGGCACGCCGAGCGTCTGGTAGAAGTCGCCCATCGTCATCTACCTGGCGACGATCACCCGCGTCGGCCGCAGCAGCTTGTCGTGCAGCAGATAGCCGCGCTCGACGACGGCGACGATCGTGCCCTCGGGGAACTCATCGTGGGACTGGGTCATGACCGCCTCGTGGACCGTCGGGTCGAACGGCACGCCTGGCTCGGCGGGTATCTCGGTGAGCCCGTGGCTCACCAGGACCGAGTGCAGCTGACCGGCGACCAGCTGGACGCCCTCGACCAGGTCGTTGGCCTCATGACCGGCGGCCGCCACGAGAGCCCGCTCCATGTTGTCGACGACCGGCAGCAGCGATTCGACCAGGCCCTCTCCGGCCCGCAGCACCAGTTCTTCGTTGTCGCGCTGCACGCGCTTGCGATAGTTCTCGAAGTCGGCCTGGCGGCGCTGCGCCAGCGCCAGGTACTCGTCGCGCTCGGCCGCCAGAGCCGCGAGACGCTCGTCGGCCGGCGCTTCGCCGGGCGTCACGCCCCGGGCGACCGTGTCGCCGGCCTTCGGCGTCGCCGCCTTCTCGGAGGCGGCCGCCTCGGCGACCGCCTCGGCGGCCGCCTCCCAGCCCTCCTGGACCTTAGTCGTCTTGCTCTTCTTCTCGCGCTTGCCGTCGGTCATCTCGTGCTCGATCCCGTCGTCGTGTCAGGTGCGTCGGGGCGGTCAGCTACCGCGGTGGCGGCGAGCGGCCCGACCGCGCGTCCGGTCTGCCTGCGACGGGGCGCCCGCTCTCGCGGGCGCCCCGTCGCGCAAGACCGGCCGTGGCGGTGCGCCCGGCTCACGCCTTCTTGGCCTCGACCGTCTTCTTGGCCGCCTTGACCTCGATCTTCTTCGGCTTCTCCTCTTCGACCTTGGGAACGGTCACCGTGAGGATGCCGTCCTCGTACGCGGCGACGATGTCGTCGGCCTTGACGCCCTGCGGCAGAGCGAGGCTGCGCTGGAAGCTGCCGAAGCGGCGCTCGACGCGGTAGTAGCGCTCCTCGTCGACCTGCTCTTCGAACTTGCGCTCGCCCTTGATGGTCAGGACGTTGTCTTCGACCTCGATCTGGATGTCGTCGGGGTCCATGCCGGCGATCTCGGCCTTGAGGACCACGGACTCCTTGGTGTCGAACACGTCGACGGCCGGCAGCCAGCTCTCCTGACGGCCGCCCCACACCTGGTCGAAGAGCCGGTCCATGCGACCCTGCAGGGTGCTCATCTCGCGAAACGGTTCCCATCTGATGATCGCCATTGTCGTGCCTCCTTCGGGCCCGCCTGTCGCGGACAGTCTCCCGGCGCGTCGCGGCAGGCGAACCGACCGCGGCGCGCCACGTTCACGACTACTTGCTCTCGTCGTCGTCGATGACCTCGTAGTCGGCGTCCTCCACGGTCTCGTCACCCGTGTCGGCGCCGGCCCCGTCACCCGAGGCGCGCTCCTGCTGCGCCTGCTGGTAAACGGCCTCGGCGAGCTTGTGCGACGCCTGCATGAGGGCGTCGGTCTTGGCCTGGATCTCGGCCGTGTCGTCGCCCTCGAGGGCCTTCTTGAGCTCATCGGCGGCCGTCTCGATGTCTTTCTTCGTGGCATCGTCGACGCGGTCGCCCATCTCGCGCAGCGACTTGTCGGTCGAGTAGATGAGGTTCTCGGCCCCATTGCGGACCTCGGCCAGCTCGCGCGCCTGCTTGTCTTCGTCGGCGTGCGCCTCGGCCTCGCTCACCATGCGCTCGATGTCCTTCTCGTCGAGGCCGCTCGAGGCCGTGATGGTGATCTTCTGCTCGTTGCCGGTGCCGAGGTCCTTGGCGCTCACGTGCAGGATGCCGTTGGCGTCGATGTCGAACGTCACGTCGATCTGCGGGATGCCGCGCGGCGCCGTCGGGATGCCGACCAGCTGGAACTTGCCCAGCGTCTTGTTGGAGCGCGCCATGTCGCGCTCGCCCTGCAGGACGTGGATCTCGACGCTCGTCTGGTTGTCTTCGGCCGTCGAGAAGATCTCGTTCTTCTTGGTCGGGATGGTCGTGTTGCGGTCGATGAGGCGGGTGAAGACGCCGCCCTTGGTCTCGATGCCCAGCGACAGCGGCGTGACGTCGAGAAGCAGCACGTCCTTGACCTCGCCGGCCAGCACGCCGCCCTGGATGGCGGCGCCGACGGCCACGACCTCATCGGGGTTGACGCCCTTGTGCGGGTCCTTGCCGATGAGCTCCTTGACCTTCTCCTGGACGGCCGGCACGCGCGTCATGCCGCCCACGAGGATGACATGGTCGATGTCGGTCGGCTTGAGGCCGGCGTCCTTGAGCGCCCGCTTGACCGGGCCGACGACGCGCTCGACCAGGTCGCGCGTGAGCTCGTCGAACTTGGCCCGCGTGAGCTGCAGGTCGAGGTGCTTGGGGCCGTTCTCGTCGGCCGTCACGAACGGCAGGTTGATGGCCGTCTGGGTGACGGTCGAGAGCTCGATCTTGGCCTTCTCCGCGGCCTCGTAGAGGCGCTGCAGGGCCATCTTGTCGTTGGCCAGGTCGATACCCTGGCTCTGCTTGAACTCGGCCGCCATCCAGTCGACGACCGCCTTGTCGAAGTTGTCACCGCCAAGGTGCGTGTCGCCCTGGACGGACTTGACCTCGAAGACGCCGTCGCCGAGGTCGAGGACCGACACGTCGAACGTGCCGCCGCCGAGGTCGAACACGAGGATCGTCTGGTCGTGCTCCTTGTCGAGCCCGTACGCCAGCGCGGCGGCCGTCGGTTCATTGATGATGCGCTTGACGTCGAGCCCGGCGATCTTCCCGGCGTCTTTCGTCGCCTGCCGTTGAGCGTCGCCGAAGTACGCCGGGATGGTGATGACCGCCTCGGTCACCTTCTCGCCCAGGTACTCCTCGGCGTCGCGCCGAAGCTTCTGCAGGACCATCGCCGAGATCTCGGGCGGCGAGTAGTTCTTGCCGCCGATGTCGACCGACGCGTCGCCGTTGGACGCCTTCTCGACGTGATACGGCACGATCTTCATCTCCTCGGAGACCTCGCCGAACTTGCGGCCCATGAAGCGCTTGATCGAGAAGACCGTGTTCTCGGGGTTGGTGACCGCCTGGCGACGCGCCACGCTGCCGACGAGACGCTCACCGGACTTCGAGAATGCGACCACCGACGGCGTCGTGCGCCCACCCTCGGAGTTGGGGATGACGGTCGGCTCGCCGCCCTCGAGCACGGCCATGCAGCTGTTGGTCGTGCCCAGGTCGATGCCGAGTACCTTGCCCATGCGAAATCCTCCTTCGCTGTCTTAGTCTCTAGAAATCATAAAATCTGAGTCGTTCTATGTCAAGGTTTTCGCCGCCGGGACCGACTCGCAAACCTCTCTCTGGGCTATAATCCCGACCATGGCCGACCTCGCGCCCGCCCAGGACGACCCCCCGCCCGCGCAGGGGTCCTCCGCCACGCCCGACGGCGCCACGATCGCGGTCCCTCGCTGGGTCCAGCTCGCCACGCTGCCGATCCTCCTTATCGTCGCCTGGTTCCTCATCGGCATCGTCGGCCAGGCCATCTTCATCTTCGTCTTCGCGGCCTTGATCGCCCTGGTGCTCAACCCGCTGGTGCGGCTTCTCGAGCGCCTGCACATCCCGCGTTTCATCGGTGTGTTCGTCGTGTACCTGGCCGTCGTCGGCGTCGTCGTCGGCGTGGGCTGGCTCGTCGTCCCGCCGCTCGTCGACCAGGTGAAGAGCCTCACCGACAACCTGCCCGGCATGGCCGAGGGGGCGCGCAGCGGGATCGACGAGCTCCAGCGGGCCGCCGACAGGCTCGAACTGAACGTCGACGTCCGGGCCGAGATCGAGCACCTCGCGAGTTCGCTGGCCGGGTACGTCCCCGACCTCTCGCAGCGCGTTTACGTCTTCGGACGTTCGGTGGTCGCCATCATCACGCTGACGATCATCACGATCGTCGTATCGATCTACATGCTGCTCGACGCCCGCCGGCTGAAGCGTTTCGTCGTGGGGCACTTCCCCACCGGCTCGCCGGACGACGGCGAAGAGTACGTGCGCATCGCCCAGAGCGCCGTGGTCAACTACGTCAAGGCGCAGATCCTGCTGTCCGCCGCGCTGGGAGCCAGCGCCGGCTTCGCCATGTGGCTGCTGGGGATCACCGGCGTGTTCCCCGCCGGCGACGACTACGCGCTGTTCTTCGGCGCCTGGACGGCGCTGATGGAGATCATCCCCTACCTGGGGCCGGTCCTGGCCGCGCTCCCGGCGTCGGTCGTGGCCCTGCTGCACTCGCCGCTGACCATGCTGTGGGTGATCCTCACCTACCTCGCCATCCAGCAGATCGAGGGGCACATCCTCACGCCCACGATCATGGGTCAGCGGTTCCGCGTGCACCCGCTCATCGTCATCTTCGCGATCCTGGCCGGCAACGAGATCCACGGCGTGACGGGCATGTTCGTCGCCATCCCGCTGATCCCGCTGGTCAAGGAGACCTACGTCTTCCTACGCCCGCGCGTGCGGTTCGAGGGGTGGCGGGTCGCCGCCGGCGGAACGCCGCCGGGCGGCGACCCGCCCTCCTCCGACCCGCTCGGCCTCGCCGCCGACGAAAGCGGCGGCGAGGCCGAGCCCGAACCGAGCGACTGACCCTCTCGGGGGCGGCGGCCAGGCCGGCGCCGCCTCACTCCCTGGGGGGCTCTCTCGAGCCCCGCCCCATCACTCATATCCCTGTTCTTCGTACCGTTCTCTTCGTCAAGCGCATCGGGCGCCTGATAGACTCCTTCCGCACACCATCGCGACCCTGAGGGGATGTGGGAATCGTGGCCCGATCACACGCCAAATCGCAGGCTCTCTTCGACCGGATCAAGAAGTCCGTCGCCGGTGGCGAGTCCAGCTACGCCCGACTCGCTCACGGCGCGCCCATCTGCATGGCCCGCGGCGAGGGAGCGCGCTTCTGGGACGTCGACGGCAACGAGTACCTCGACTACTGCCTCGGCTACGGCCCGATGATCATGGGCCACCGCCCGCCGCAGCTCATCGAGGCCGTCGTCGAGCAGATCACACAGCGCGGCATCCACTACACTTTCCCACACGAGCTCGACGCCGAGGTCGGCGAGAAGATGCGGCGCGCCGTGCCGGGTCTCGACCTGGTGCGCTTCGCCAACTCGGGGACCGAGGCGACGGTGGCCGCCATCCGTCTGGCGCGCGTCTTCACCGGCCGCGAGAAGATCCTCAAGTTCGAGGGCCAGTACCACGGCTGGACGGACCTGCACATGGCCAACATCGACTACAGCCCCTGGACGTCGGGCTCCGAACGTGGGCCGCGCACGCTGCCCATGCCCGGCGCGCCGCAGTGCATCGCCGAGACGCTGGTCATAGCCTCGTGGCAGCGGCGCGAGTTCGTCGAGCGCATCATCCGCGATCACGCCCACGAGTTGGCGGCGGTCCTGTGCGAGCCGATCATGTGCAACTGCGGCGTCATCCCCACCGACCCCGAGTGGCTGCTGTGGCTGCGCCAGATCACCCGCGAGCTCGGCATCCTGCTCATCTTCGACGAGATCATCACCGGGTTCCGCCTGGGGCTCGGCGGCGCGCAGAAGTACTTCGACGTGCGCGCCGACATCGTCACGTACGGCAAGGCGCTCGGCGGCGGCTTCCCCGTGGCCGCCTTCGGCGGCCCCGCCGAGGTCATGGCCCTCGAGACGAGCGGTGAGGCGTACCACGGCGGCACCTACAGCGCCTCGCCGCTCGTGCTTTCGGCCGCCAACGTCGTCCTGCACGAGATGGTCGAGCACGAAGAGGAATTCTTTGGCCAGCTGTGGCGACGGGGTACCGCACTCCAAGACGGCCTGCGAGAGATCGCGGAGCGGCATGGCGTGCGGGTCATCGTCCAGGGGTACGGACCCATGTGGACGACCTACTTCCTCCTCGACGAGGCGCCCGACGACGCGGTGATCGACAACGCACGCACTGCGATCGCCGCCAGCGACGCCGCCCGCTACGCCACGTTCCAGACCGAGCTCATGGAGCATGGCGTCTACATCCATCCCGGATGGTACGAGCGCTGGTTCATCTCGACGGCCCACAGCGACGACGACGTAGAACTCACTCTCGCCGCGTACGACGAGGCCATGGCCGTCGTCAAGAAGACCCACGGCTAGCGCCGCCGTTTGTGCAGAACGGCCAAGCATGGGCCATCGCCACTCGCCAAGTTTGCCAGCCGGTGACAACGGCGCTGTTGAGCACATGCGCTAGACTACGCGCACACGACCGCAGGGTCGCGCACAGAACGCCTGTCCACGATCGTGAGGCAGGTTGACGCCGGGGACTCGCGTGTCCCCCGGATCGTCAGTCGAGACCGTACTGTGGGGTGATACTCACGCAGGTGCCACCGACCGCGCCCTAGGTAGCCCGTGTCCACATCCAGAGAAGGAGCGGATATCCCAAAATGCTTGACTACGAACCCGTGACGGTCGATCCCAAGAGAGTCGCCGAGCTCTCGGCCAGAGAAGAGAAGCGCCTCGAGGAATCGACCCCCAAGTCACACGCGCTGTTCCAGCGGGCGGTCAAGTCGATGCCCATGGGCGTCGCCTCCAGCTACCACGCTCGCGACCCCTACCCCGTGTACTTCACCCACGGCAAGGGCTCCAAGATCTGGAGCATCGACGGCCAGGAGATCAGCGATTTCCACAACGGCTTCGGCTGCATGGTCCAGGGCCACGCCCATCCGATCATCGTCGAGGCGATCCAGAAGCGGGCGCCGCTGGGCACCCAGTTCGGCCTGTCGACCGAGGACAGCGTCATCATGGCCGAGCACCTCGCCGGCGCCTTCAAGCTGCCGAAATGGCGGTTCGTGAACTCAGGCTCCGAGGCCACCATGGACGCGATCCGCGTCGCCCGCGGCTTCACCGGCCGCGAGCCGATCGTCAAAATGTTTGGCTCCTACCACGGCCACCACGACTACGTCATGGTCTCGATCGGCGTGAAGGACTTCGGCGACGTCGGACCGCGCGACGACTACAAGTCGCTCTCGTACGGCGCCGGCATCCCGCAGAGCTCGATCGACCTCACGATCCCCGTGCCGTTCAACGACGTCGAGAACATGACCAAGCGCATCGAGCGCATGGTCGCGGAGGGTAACCCCCCAGCGGCGGTCATCATGGAACCCGCGATGATGAACCTCGGCGTCGTGCTGCCCGAGCCCGGCTTCCTGCAGGCCGTGCGTGACATCACGCGCAAGCACGGCATCGTCCTCATCTTCGACGAGGTCAAGGTGGGCATCTGCACCGCGCGCGGCGGCTCCGTCGAGCGCTGGGGTATCGTGCCCGACATGGTCACGCTCGGCAAGGCGATCGCCGGCGGTACGCCCTGTGGCGCGATCGGCGGCATCGACGAGATCATGGACATCATCCACCAGGGGACGGTCTTCCAGGTCGGCACCTACTCAGGCAACCCGCTCTCCATGGCTGCTGCGCGCGCGAGCTTCGAGCAGGTCATGACCGACGACGCCTACAGGCACCTCAACTACCTGAACGACCGCCTCATCACCGACTGCGACGCGATCTGCGCCAAGTACAAGTTCCCCGGCTACACCGTCGGCATCTCGTCCAAGGGCTGCGTCAACTTCGCCTCCGACAAGATCACTGACTACGAGTCGTTCATCAAGTACCAGGATCACGAGCTCGTCGCCCTCGCGTGGCTCTACAACTTCAACCGCGGCGTCATCATCGCGCCCGGACGCGAGGAGGAGTGGACGCTGTCGATCACGCACACGGACGAGGACATCGACCGCTACGTGAACGCGTTCGAGGACCTGGTTCGCGACGTGACCGCCTGAACGGCGCACGTCCGGCGGCACATGCGGAGAGGGCGGGGGCGCCTGCAGGCGCCCCCGCCCTCTCTCGTTCTCCAGCCGTCGCGATCGCTGTCCTGCCGCGAGCGGCCTCAGCGATCAGCGTTCGAGCTCGTCCAGGAGTCCCAGGGCGTCGTCGTCGCCCTGTTCCGCCGACCAGTCGATCTCGGGGATCGGCGCTGGTTCGTCGGCGGCGGGCTTGGCGGCCTCGGCGGCGGGCTTGGTGGCCTTGGCCGCTGGCTTGCGGGCCTGAGGGACGGGCTTTGCGGGCTTGGCGGCGGGGTTCGCGGCCTGGACGCCGACCGCCTTCGCCTTGCCCCCCCCGGCCGGCTTCGAGGCGCCCGCCTTGGGAGGTCCCGCTTCGTCGCTCAGCAGCTCGTCGAACCCGGAGGCGTCGTCAAGGAGCTTGGAGACCTCGGCCCAGACGCTGTCGCGATGCGCCTGCAGCTCGTCGTCGGCCTCGACACGGGCCGCCTTCTTCTCGGCCTTGGCCAGCAGCACCCCCGCCTGACAGAACTTGCCCAGGATGCTGATGACCGTGACCTCCTCGAGGTGACTCGTGTCCTTGATCGCGGCCACCGTGCGCTCGTCGTTGACCATCGACAGCACGTGGAACTCGTCGCGCCCCATCGGAATCGTGTGGCGGGGCAGCGTCTCGTAGTCGCGGTTACGCAGAAGCACCGTATTGGCCCGCCCCAGCACCTCGAAGGCCTCGACGTAGTCGGCGCCGACCGCCGAGACCTCCATCAGCACGCTCTGCGTGTCGATCGTGATGTAGTCGACCGGCCGCGCTTCTTCGTCGATCATGAAGATGAACGACCCGCTGCCCACCGTCTTGGCGGCGACCAGCGTGTTGGCGACCTGGCGCGACAGCACGTCGCGCAACTCGCTCTCGGGGACGAGTCCCCGTTCGACGACCAGCGTGCCCAGCGGCTTGGGGTTGTGCTCCTGGTCGCGCAGGGCGTCGGCGAGCTGCGCCTCGTCGATGAGAGAGCGCTTGATGAGCAGGCTGCCGAGCACCGTGTCGGCGTAGACGCGGGTCGAGTCGCGCGTCTCGGCGATGCGCCCCTGGACGAAGTGCACGTCGATGATGCGCTCGGCGCACTCGATGTGCAGCGTGCCCGAGCGCCTGACACGGCCGAGCATCTGGAGGACCTCGACGACGCTGAAGGTGTCCAATGTGCCCTGCATACGTGGGCGAAGTGTATACTCGCCCACGATGCGCGTCGACTTGCACACGCACACCTTTCCCGCCTCGACGTGCTCGCGGATCACTCAAGTCGAGTTCCTCGATTACTGCCGCTCGGCGACCGTCGAGGCGATCGCCCTCACCAACCACGGCGACATCGGCGACAACATCGCCCTCGAACAGCCGCTGGCCGAGATCGGCGTCACGCTGATCCACGGCATCGAGATCTCGACGCTCTTCGGCGATTTCGTCGTCCTGAGTCCCGACCTCGAGTTCCTGGCCACGCTGCGCGACGTGCAGCCGCTGCCGCGACGCAGCCAGCTGCCCGAGGTGGCGGCCATCGTCTGGGTCCACCCGGCGGCCGGCGGTGGACGCAGCGGCGCGAGCTACTACAGCGGCATGGCCGACGAGGTCGCGCCCCTGATCGATGCCGTCGAGGTCTACAACGGCAACTGGCCGGACCGCCGGTGTGTCGAGACGGCCCAGCGGCTGGTCGCCGAGTATGAGACCGCCGCCACCGGCGGCAGCGACGCCCACGAGGTCGGACAGATCGGCCGCTGCAGCACGCAGTTCACGAGCCCCCTGCGATCGACGGCCGACGTGGTCGCCGCCCTGCGCGAGCGCGCCGTGATGCCGATCACGACCGTACCCAAGGGCGGCCGCCTGGGACGTCTCTTCGGGCGCTGAACGGCGTGCGTCGATGAGCCGCGGACAGACCATGTCGACCATACCGGTGCCGACCGACAGCCGCATCGTCCTGATCGACGTGACACGGCCTGTCGCCGACACCCTGGCGGCGAGCGGCCTGCGTCACGGCGCCCTGCTGGTCTACGTACCGCACACGACAGCCGCGGTCACCATCAACGAGAACGCCGACCCGACGGTGTGTCGCGACATCATCATGGCGCTCGACCGCCTGGTACCCGGATCGTTGCCCTTCGCCCACAGCGAGGGCAACTCGGACGCCCACGTGAAGGCGACACTGGTCGGCAGCAGCGTGCTCGTCCCCGTCGCGGACGACCGCCTGGCGCTGGGCACCTGGCAGGGGATCTTCTTCTGTGAGTTCGACGGTCCACGGCAGCGGCGTCTGATCGTGCAGCCGCTGCCGGCGCCCGGCGAGTGAGTGGGGCGGGGCCGCGGCGCCGTCGCGCCGTGGCCCCGCCTACCGACCCAGCGCCCGCTCGAGGTGGCGCTTGAGCGGCCCCATGTCGAGCTTCCCGCCGCCGTGCTTCAGCAGCAGCTGGTCGGCCGAGTACTGCTGGCCGTGCGCCCACATGCGTTTGAGGTGCTGGCCGGCCTCGGTGTTGCGGAACCAGTCGACACCGTAGGTGTCCTGGAGCAGAAGTCGCAGGGCCGCCTCGAGCATCCAGGCACGGAGGTAACACGAGCAGTAGAAGCCCGCGTCGACGTCGGCAAGGTAGGTGTCGGGCGGCACCTCGACCAGCACCGCCTGGCTGAGCAGCCGGCTGTAGCGCCCGGCGAAGGCGTCGAGCGGTCCGTTGGCGACGTGCAGCTCGGTCTCGTAGGCGAGCTTGCCGGCGTAGCGGCGCAGGAAGTACAGCTCGACCACGTTGGCGAAGACGAGGAAGTCGGCGGAGTCGCTGAAGTCGAGGTACGTCTCGAGCCAGACCGGGTTCAGCATGAGGTGGTCGAAGAGGAAGGCGAACGCCTCGGTCACCGCGTTGTCTCCGAGGTGGCGATACTCGAAGGCCAGCTCGCGCGGCGTGTGCGACAGGTGCTCCGTGTGGCCGCCCTCGTGCAGCAGCGCCTGGAGATCGTCCTGGCCCCCGTGCGGCATGATCACGAGGTAGATCTCGTCGGGGACCCTGACGGGGGCGCAGAAGGCGCGCGGCGACTTGTTGTCGCGCGCCTCAGCGTCGACGTGGACGTTGGTCTGCGCGGCGAGGTCGATGCCCATGTCGGCGAGCAGACGCTCGAACGTAGGCAGGAGACGCTCGGAACTGAACACGTGGTCGTACTCGGAGGCACGGATGAGGTACGGGAAGTCGGCATAGTGGAGCTCGTCGAGCCCGAAGCCCATGGTGCGCTGCACGAGCCGGTCGAGCATACGCTGATAGACGCCCTCGGTGTCGTGCAGGAAGGAGTCGCCGGCGGCCCGCAGCATGCCGAAGTCGACCGCCCGAACGTCGGCGTAGAGCTCGCAGTAGTGGGGCTGGCCGAGCTCGCCGGCGAGGCCGTGCAGCAGCCGCCAGAGCTCGTCGTAGCGCGGGTTGAGCTGCCGGCGAACGACCTCTCGTCGCGCCTCGTCGATGCGCCGCCGCCGCTGACGGTCGGACTCGTTGGAGAGCACGACGCTCGAGTGCCGGTAGCCGATCTCTTCGCCGTCGACGCGGATGGTCGCGCGTCCCTCGAGATTGGCGATCTCGTCGCCGAGCTCTTTCGACTGTTCGCCCATGAACCCGTCGATGGCGAAGTTGAGAAGGTAGGAGAAGCGCCGCTTCTCGTCGCCGTCGGCGACCCGGTAGAGATCGGTCAGGGTGTCGACCGCCTCCTTGCTGAACAGGTCGGCGTAGCGAGCGTAGACGGAGGTGAGGTCGCACTCGTCCTTGAGGCCGGCGAAGTGGCGGTAGTACTCGGCTTCGAGCTCGCCCGTGCACTGCTCGGCACGGGAACGGTACGTGTCGGGGTCGAACGGTGCCACGCGGTCTCCCTGTTCGTGCGCCTGCCGACGCGTCCGCGACGGCCGTCGCCCTCGACTCTAGCAGACGGCGCAGCGCGATACCGCAACCGCAGCGGCGCTGGAGGTAGACAATCGCCCCCGCCCCATTCCGGTACACTCGCCTGACGCAGGAGCACCCCATGCCACCCAAAGTCGGCGACATCCTCGACGTCACCATCGACACCCTCGCCTACGGCGGCCAGGGCGTCGCGCGCGACCGCGACTTCGTCGTGTTCGTGCGCCGTGCCGTGCCCGGCGACCGCGTGCGGGCGCGCGTCACGCGGCGCAAGCGGAGCTACGCCGAGGCCCACGTCGAGGAACTGCTCCAACCGTCGCCGCGGCGTGTGCCCGCTCGTTGCGCTCACGAGCCGGGGTGTGGCGGCTGCGAGTGGCAGACTCTCGCCTACGACGCGCAGCTCGACTACAAGCAGCGCCAGGTCGTCGAGTCGCTGGAGCACATCGCCGGCCTGACGGCGTTCGAGGTCGAACCGATCCGCGGCATGGCCGACCCGTGGCGCTACCGCAACAAGATGGAGTTCTCGTTCGGTGACCACGACGGGCGGCTCACACTGGGCCTCCATCGCCGCGGCTCCTGGCGCGAGGTCGTCGAGATCGACGACTGCCACCTGGCGCCGCTCGAGGTCAACGGCGCGCGCCGCGCCCTAGCCGACGCCTGCCGCCATCTGGGACTGCCGGCCTACTCCCAAGTCTCACACCAGAGGCTGCTGCGTCACCTCGTGGTCCGGCGCGGCGCGGCGAGCGGCGAGCTGCTGCTGAACCTGTTCGTGCGCGAGCGGTTCGCCAAGGAAGAGCAGCTCGCCGCCCTGGTCGCCGCGCGACAGGCGTTCACGTCATTCGCGATCACGGTCAACTCGACGCCCTCGGACGCCGCCGTCGGCGAAGGACCGTACATGGTCAGCGGACCACCGCAGTTCCACGAGGACCTCGCCGGTGTGCACTTGCGCGTGCCCGCCACAGCCTTCCTGCAGACCAACAGCGAGATGTGCTCCGTGCTCTACGAGACCGTGCTGCGCTGCGCGCGGCCCGAGGCCACGCGCAGCGCCTACGACCTGTACTGCGGCATCGGCGGTCTTGCGATCCTGCTCGCCCGCCAGGCGGCGCGGGTGTACGGCATGGAGATGGTCGCCGAGGCCACTGCGGCGGCGCTCGAGAACGCGAGGCTCAACGGCGTCGACAACGTGGTGTTCGCCGCAGGCGACGTGCGCAAGCTGCTCGTCGCGCCCCCGACGGGGCGCGACGAGCAGCTTGCGCAGCGCCTCGCCAAGGACCACTCGTGGTCGCCGCCGCAGGCGCCCTTCGACCCGCCGGCGGTCGTGGTGACCGACCCGCCACGGGCCGGTATGAGCCGCAAGGCCGTCGAGCGCCTGGCGCTGCTCGGCGCCGAGCGCATCGTCTACGTGTCGTGCAACCCGACCACGCTGGCCGGAAACGCCGTCTGGCTGGCCGCCCTGGGTTACCGTCTGATGCGCATCGCGCCGGTGGACATGTTCCCGCACACCCACCACATCGAGACGGTGTCTCTGTTCGAGCGCTCCTGACGGGGGCTCTGCTGCGCCGAGGCCGTCAGAGTCCGGCGGGTCGCGAGCCGCCACGGGCCCAGAGTCGCCGGTAGACCAGGTCAGCGTTCACCCCGAGAAAGGCGAGCGAGAGCAGGGGCAGGGCCGGGAGCGCTCTCCAGTAGAGCGCCGCGGTCACCGTCGCGAGGAACGAGGCGGCCATGGCCACGGCGGTCCAGCGCAATCGCAACCCGAACGCCGCCGCCGCCCCCAGGAAGAGCGCGTAGAAGATGACGTCGCTGATGCCCAGCGCCGAGTACGCCTCGCTGTAGGCGTACCCCATCCACGAGAACGCGATGGTGAGGTACCCCAGCCACTCGGGCCTGCGCGTCAGGACAGCCTTCGTGGGCCCGGAGAAGACGCTGTAGATGTCGATCGCGATCACGATGAGCGCGATCAGCACGACCACGCTCAGGCTCGTGACCTGGCTCGCCAGCCAGAACCCGAGAGCGGCCGCGCCGACGACCTTGCAGACGTTGGCCGCCGGCAGCAGCCCGCTGTGGGTGAAGGCAGCCGACAGGGGAAGAGCCACGGCGGTGATGACGAGCAGCCAGTGTCCGAACTCGCGCAGCGGCATGAGCGCGACGACGAGCGCCGCCAGCAAGGCGAGACCGATTGCGACCGAGGCGATGACGTCGGCGCGCAGGGCGAAGGACGGCAACCAGCGACTCGCCTGGGTGAACAGCGCGAACGCCAGGGCGGCGACCAGTGCGGGCGTCAGACGGCGAGCCAGATCAGTACGGCGGGATGGCTTCGTACCACTCACCGAGGCGCCGGAAGGCGCGCCAGAACCCGGCCTTGAGTCGCTGTTCGTCGAGCGAGGCATCGACGTCGGGCGTCATCAGGACCTCGGTCGCCGGGGTGAACTCGACGATCTCGCCGACCGCGAACTCGAGCTTCTGTGAGGTCGGCAGCTCGAGGGTGTTGAGAGCCGTGACAACGCGCTCGCCCATCGCGACGACGATCTTGGGCTCGACGATCGCCAGCTCGCGACGGAGGTACTCGCGGCAGCGGGCCTCGGCGCGTGGCTCGTCGCGAACGCTGCCGCACTTGACGACGTTGCTGCCGTAGAGCTGCAGGGGGTCGATGCCGAGGCGCTGGCAGCTCTTCATGACCGCAGTGCCGGCCCGTCCGAAGAAGGCCACCCCCTCGTGGCACTCGCTCGGCTGCGCCTTGTACTTGAGGAGGAAGATGTCGGCCAGCGGGTGCCCCGAGCCGATGACGGGCATCGTCCGCGTATGCGGGCACTTGCGACAGCGCAAGACCTCGCCCGTGAGCTCGTTGATCTCGGAGATGGCGCGCGTCAGGTACTTGTCGTAGATCTCGTTCGGTTGAGCCACCGGCCGCCTTTCCGCACTGCCCATCTATTATGCGCGAGGCCGGCAAATCCTGCGCCCGCCGGCCGGCCAGCGGCCGGCGGGCGCCATCTACTTTGGCGCCGCCCTGGACGACTGGCGACCGCTGCCCTCGAAGCTGCTGTGCAGCAGCTTCAGCGACTGGAGGTAGAGCAGGCTCTTGTGCCTCCGCACGATGTGGCTCTCGGCGAGAGCGTCGACGAAGTCGCCAGGGCCGCCGAACTCGTCGATGCCGGTCATCGCCGTGCCGATGCCGGGCAGGACGTGGGCGTCGCTGCCGGCCGCCGCGGCGATGCGGTAGCGGGCCGCGAAACGCTCGGCTCGCTCGTTGAACCCGGGGAAGGCGATGCGCGAGTTGAACACTTCGACGATGTCGATCTCGGAGACGAGGCTCTTGAGGAGCGCGAAGTCGGCCACCGCGTGCATCCGGTCGAAGGGGTGCGGCAGATACACGACACCGCCCTGAGCGCGGATCGCCGCGATGGTGTCGACCAACGACATGCCGGCCGCGACGGGCTCGCGCAGGAACAGGCCGACGACCTCGCCGTGGACAGTCTTGACCTCCTCACCGACGATCACCCGCACACCGAACCGGTCAGCCAGACCGGCGGCCTCAAGACCGCCGGCGGTCGTGTTGTGGTCAGTGATGGCGACGACGTGGATGCCGCACTCGCGGGCGCGGGCGAGGATGTCGGCCGGCATCATGGTGCAGTCGGGCGAGTGGTATGAGTGGATGTGAAGGTCGGCATACAGCTCGGCGCGGGCGCGGGCTCGCGCCCGCGCCCGCGCCTTCGTCGGCCGCTTGAGCCGCTTGAAGACGTCGCCGTAGAGATCGGCCACCTCGCCGGCGATGTGGTCCCAGCTGTAGCGCTGGGCGGTCTGCAGACCGGTCTCGGCACACTGCTGCCGCAACTGCGGCTCGCGCAGCATGCGGCGCAGCGCAGCAGCCAGGTCGCGCGGCTCGTCGGGAGGCACCAGCAGGCCTTCGCGACCGTGGGTCACGACGTCGCGGTACCCGTCGATATTGGACGCTACGATCGCCGTGCCGGTGGACATCGCTTCGAGAAGCACGATGCCGAACGACTCGTTGCCCAGCGACGGGGCGCAGAACACGTCGGCGTCCTGGTAGAGCGCCACGACCTCGTCGTTGGGCACGCGACCGTGGAACCGCACCCGTCCGGCGAACGCCCGCGGGACGGCTCCGGCGAACCGCTGTTCGTGCTTCTCCGAACCGCACACGTCGACCGTGAACAGGTCGGCATCGTCAACCACGTACTTCAAGGCCCGCAACAGCACGCGCAACCCCTTGCGCCGCGACTCGGTGCCCACGTAGAGCACACGCAGCGGGCCGGGCCGCCGCCGGGCCGGCGGCGGGAAGCGGCTCAGGTCGATGCCGTTGGGAATGATCTGATAGTCGCCCTCCATGTATCGGGCCACCGTGTCGCGCGCCGCCCGCGAGACGGCGATGACAGCGTCGAACGCGTCCATGTAGCGCTGGAACACGGGCTTGCTCACCGCGTATGAGAGGAAGCGTTCCGAGTTCGCATGGAAGGTCGCGACCATGGGACAGGTGGCGTGCCGCAGCGCCGTCCAGCCCAGGCTGGGGACGAACGGTTCGTGAACGTGCAGGATGTCGAGTTCCTCGGCCTCGAGCAGGACGTCGATGTTCGAGATGAGATCGAAAGGCGCCGCGCACACACTCACGGCACGGTTGTAGCGGACCCTCCACGTGCCGCCGGCGAAGAAGTACCGCGGGTACGGTTCGCCGGCGGCGAAGACGGAGTCGCGCTCTTCGAGGAGGACCGAACGCACACGGGCACGAGCCTCTTTGACGGCCGCTCGATCGTCGCTGGGGGCGACGATCGTCACCTTGTGACCCTGGCGTGTGAACCGCTCGGCCAACGCCGCGATGTGCTGGTTGACGCCGCCCGGCACCGTCCACGCGTACGGCGTCAGCATGCCGATCTTGTAGCTCTCGCCGTTCACATAGGACCCCCGCCGCACCGGCTGTCGGTGCCTGTCGCCCGAACCATGTGGACGCCGCTGCCGGCGGCGGACCGCCCTACCCTCGAAGGACCGCCGTCGCCCCGCGTCCGTCGCCGGAGATGAACTCCTCGGTGAGCTCGTGGGCGATGTTGTCGGGGTGCTGCACGGGCGGCGACTTCATGAAGTACGAACTGGGGCCCTCGAGCGTGCCCGCCAGCCCGCGGTCGAGGGCGATCTTGGCGCAGCGCACAGCGTCGATGACGATGCCGGCGGAGTTGGGGGAGTCGACCACCTCGAGCTTCATCTCGATATTGAGGGGCACGTCACCGAAGCTGCGACCCTCGAGGCGGATGTAGGCCCACTTGCGGTCGTCGAGCCACTCGACGTAGTCGCTGGGCCCGATGTGGACGTTCCTGGCCCCCATGTCGTAGTCGAGCTGGCTGGTGACGGCGTTGGTCTTGGAGATCTTCTTGGACTCGAGCCGCTCGCGCTCGAGCATGTTGAGGAAGTCGGTGTTGCCGCCCACGTTGAGCTGACTCGTGCGCTCAAGGCGCACGCCGCGCTCGCGGAACAGGCGAGCCAGCACGCGGTGCACGATGGTGGCGCCCACCTGGCTCTTGATGTCGTCGCCGATGATGGGCACTCCGGCCTCGACAAAGCGCTTCTGCCAGTAGGACTCGCGGGCGATGAACACCGGGATGCAGTTGACCATGGCGCAGCCCGCCGTGAGGATCTGCTCGGCGTACCACTTGGTGGCCTCTTCGCTGCCGACCGGGAGGTAGCTGACGACGACGTCGGCCTTGGTGTCGCGGAGGATGCCGACGATATCGTGGGTCGGACCGGACGCCTTCTCGATGATCCGCGACAGGTACTTGCCCAGGCCGTCGTGGGTCATGCCGCGGGAGACTTTGACGCCGGTCTTGGGTACGTCGGCGAACTTCACCGTGCAGTTGGGTTTGGCGAAGATGGCCTTGGAGAGGTCTTTGCCGACCTTGTTCTTGTCGATGTCGACGGCGGCGACGAACTCGATGTCGCTGATGTGGTAGCCGCCGACGACGGGGTGCATGAGACCCGGCACGAAGTCTGCCTCTTTGGCGCTCTTGTAGTACTGGACTCCCTGGACGAACGACGAGGCGCAGTTGCCGACGCCGATGATCGCGACACGCACCGGGTTACCCACTCTGCGTCAACCTCCAGTGTCGTCGGCGCACAGCCGACGTGACGACGGTCGCGCCCGAACGGTCCCGTGAACGACCCCGCCGAGCGTAAACGCAGGCGAGTATACCACAGCGGAGGGCGGCCTCCGCAGACCCGAAACCGCCTCGGCGGCCCGGTACCGAAGGGCGCGTCAGGCGGCCTGCCCGGCCCTCATCAACAACTGGCGGCGCACGTGCAGGACGCGCTGCACGACCGTGAACGTCGTGAGCCCCACGAGGGCGAAGATCATGACCGTGAGCACGTGGTAGCGCGCGAAGAGCATGCCGACGACGAGCAGCACGATGCGCTCAGGGCGGGACGCCAGACCCACAGTGCACTCGACGCCGATCGCCTCGGCGCGCGCCCGCGTGTACGAGACGAGGAACGAACCGACCAGCACCACGAACGTCGCCGCGAGCAGGATGTACTGGTCCTGACGGGCGAAGTAGACGCCCAGGGCTCCGAGGACGAACGCCTCGGCGAGGCGGTCGGTCGTCGAATCGAGGAAGGCGCCGAACGGCGTGACCGAACCCGAGACGCGCGCCACGGCGCCGTCCAGCATGTCGAAGATGCCGCCGACGAGCATGACGATCGACGCCACGATGAAGTGGCCGGTGACGATGAACGGCGTGGTGGCGATGTTCAGCACAAGACCGGCGATGGTCAGCCGGTTGGGGGTCACGCGGGTGCGAGCCAGCGCCTCCGCCAGTGGCAGGACGGCGCGCCGCACCGCCGACGTGTAAGCCTGCTTCATGCCCACGCGGTCACCCCGAGAGCGAACCCCCAGGCGGATGACGAGGGACGGCGAGCAGCCAACGCGCAGCGGACGCCTAGTCGCCGCTCTCGTCGTGGCCCGGCACGACGATGAACTCGAGCACCTCGCGCGACGAGAGCGCCCATGTGGCGACGAAGGCGAAACCGACGACGAAAGCGCCGCCGACCGCGTCGAGGAAGTAGTGGTTACCCGTGATGACGATCGCCAGCAGGACCAGCAGCGAGTAGACGACCGCAAACACCCTGACGCTGCGCTGCCGGCACAGCAGCCACAGCGCCACGGACAGGAAGATCGCATAGCCCAGATGGAGACTCGGCATCGCCGCATACGGGTTGGTGACGAAGCCCATGACTCCCGGCTTCACACGAGCGTCGGAGTACAGGTAGACGGTGTCGACGATGCCCGACGTGAGGACCAGCCGCGGCGGCGCGACGGGGACGAGGGTGAAGATGGCCAGGCCGACGAAGTTGATGGTGAGGAACACGTTGCGGAAGTACGCGAAGGTCTCGTGGCGGTACAGGTAGATCCAAGCGAGGATCAGCGCCGTCGCTGGCAGGTGGGCGTTGCTGTAGAAGAAGTTGAAGAAGTGGATGACGGCGTCGAAGTAGCTCGCCCGCGCCTGCAGCCAGGGCTCCCAGTAGATGTTCAGGAGGCGTTCGCCACTGATGAGGCGCTGGGCGTTCTCCATCGCCGCCTCTTCGCGGCCGCTGGCGAGGATGCGGATGGCGTCGTAGGCGATGAAGCTCGTGAAGAGGATGAGGACCTGACGCCACGCGTCGCGACCCCCCGAGGGGAGGGTCCCCCGCCAGGAGCGAGTCAGCCCCGACCCGGAATCACGCAGACTGCGTTTGCGGTCCACTCCACGTCACCTCTCGACCGTCCCCGTGGCCGACATGGCCGGCACCGGCGGGATCCTCAGCCAGACGATAGCAGAGCGCCCGCGCAGGCGGCAACAACAATGGGGTCAAAGAACCATCCGTGGTGGGCCGTGAAGGATTCGAACCTTCGACCTTGGGATTAAGAGTCCCCTGCTCTACCAGCTAAGCTAACGGCCCAGCTCAGGCACGGTCGGTAATGGTAGCAGGCACCGCCCGGCGGCGCCAGCGAGCCGCGTCAGACGGCGAATCAGTGTTCGCCGGAGACCTCGTAGCCCGCGCCGACGATCGCCGCAGCGACGCTGGTCGGTGATGTACGCGCCGGGTCGAACCGCACGTCGACGCTCTTGTCGGCGACGTCGACCTCGACGCTCTCCACGCCCTCGACGGCTCCCACAGCACGCTCGATCGCCAGCTTGCAGTGGGCGCACGAGATGTCGGGTACGCCGAACACGATGTGCCTCGTCTCGCTCATGTCTCACCCTCGTCGTCGCCCAACTCGGACAGCTTGCAGATCACGACGCGCCCCTCGCCCAGGTCGACGGCGACGCTGTCGCTCGGCACACGGAACTCGATGACCCTTCCCTGCCCCTCTGGCGTCGTAACCACGGCTCCCCTCTTCGGTGACCGCTCCTTGAAGCTGACGTAGACCCCGTGCTCGTACTTGAGGCAGCACATGAGCCGCCCGCAGCTGCCCGAGATCTTGGACGGGTTGAGGGGCAGGTTCTGGTCCTTTGCCATGCGGATGGAGACCGGCTCCTGACCGCCGGCGAACAGCGTGCAGCACAGGCGCCGGCCGCACTGGCCGTAGCCGCCGACCAGGCGGGCCTCGTCGCGAGCCGTCACCTGGCGCAGCTCGACGCGCCGGCCCAGACGATCGCTCAGTTGCGACACCAGTTCGCGGAAGTCGACCCGCTCTTCGGCGAAGAAGGAGACGACCACCTTGTTGCCGTCGAAGGTCGCATCGGCCACCACCGGCTTCAGGTCGAGGCCGAGGCGAGCCACCAGCTCGCGGCAGGCGGCCATCGCGTCGTCCTCGACCGCCTCGTTGGCGACCAGTTGCTCGAGGTCGCTCTCGGTCGCGCGCCGGACGACCTTCTTCAGGTGCTGCCCCGCCTCGCCCACGGGAAGCTCCTCGGCGGCACGCACGACGCGCCCGAAATCGGTGCCGCGGGCCGTGCTCACGATCACCGGATCGCCGGCGACCAGTTCGACGTCGCCGGGGTCGAAGTAGTACAGCTTGCCGCCCTGGCTGAACACGACGCTCACGACCCTAGGCACCTTCCCATACCTCCTCGAAGCGGGCGAACATCGCCCGCAATGCAAGTTCACGGTCGACATTGAGGAACAGATCCTTGCGCGTGCCGCCGACGACGCCCAGAAGCCGCGCGTAGAGCTCGGGCCGCGCCACCGCAGCGTGCCGCAACTCATCGAGGCGGTCGCGGTTCCAGACCGCTTCCTCCCCGTCGAGTCCCACCGCCCAGATGTCCCGCAACCAGGCTATGAGGTGATCGACGGCGTCGAGGCAGGCGAGGCGCGAGACGCGCTGCGTCTCGCGCCTCGCCTGCCCCTCGAGCGCCTTGAGCCGCCAGTCGCGCTCGGTGCTGTCCTGGACGATCCGCTCGAGCGCTTCGCGCCGCTCTGCCGCTTGGGCGGCGACCTTCTCGGTGGCAGCCTCCTCGGCCTCCAGGACCGCGTCGACGAAACGACGCTCGGCCTCGCGATCGTGGAGCGCCACGCCGGCGGCCAGCCTGAGATAGCGGCGGCGGTACTGCGCACCGCGAGCGTCATCGACGAGACGCAAGGCACGCCCGATCGAACCGCGCGCCAGGCGGCCGTAGATGTCGGCATCGTCGGTGGCGAGACCCTGGCGCGTATGGAGGAACGCCGCCAGCTCGTCGTCGGCGACCGGCCGGAAGTCGACGACCTGGCAACGCGACACGATGGTAGGCAGGACGCGCTCGGGCGCATCGCTGACGAGGATGAAGTGGACGTGTGAGGGTGGCTCCTCGAGGCTCTTCAGGAATGTGTTGGCGGCCTGCACGTTGAAGCGCTCGGGCTCGAAGACGACCCACACGCGGCGCGTCGCCGCAAAGGGCTTGAGGCGCAGGTCGGCGATGACGCGCTGCACCTGCTCGATGCGGATGAACTCACCCTCGCGCTCGACGATGGCCAGGTCGGGATGCACAGCGCGCCGCACCCGCTCGCACGCGTCGCACGTGCCGCAGCCACCGCAGGACGTGACCAGAGCGCCGGCCAGCTCGAGAGCGAAGGCGCGCTTGCCCAGACCCTCGGGACCGGCCAGCAGGTAGGCGTGCCCGGGCCCCCGCTCGAGCACGCCGGCGAAGTACGACTTGGCCAGCTGCTGGCCGGGCACGTCAGCGAACACCGACGGCCTCCAGACGGGCGACCACGACGGCCGCGATCGCCGACGCCAGCTCGGCGACCGGCCGGTCGCCGTCGAACGCCACGATGCGCTCGCCGAAGCGGGCCGCCAACTCGCGGTAGCCCTCGGCCACGAGTCGTTGCAGGGCGCTGCCCTCGCGTTCGATGCGGTCGCCATCGCCCCCGCGGGCGGCCGCCAGTGCAGGGTCGATCTCGAGCAGGATGGTCAGGTCGGGCAGCACCTCGGCGACAGCCCCCGCGTTGATCTCGAGCACGCGGTCGACGCCCAGGCCACGGGCGTGACCCTGGTAGGCGAGCGACGAGTCGAGGTAGCGGTCGAGCACGAGGATGCGCCCGTCGTCGAGCGCCGGTCGCAGGACGTCGGCCACCAACTGGGCGCGGCACGCCGCGTAGAGAAGCGCCTCGGCCTCGGGATCGATGTCGTGACGGCGATGGAGGAGCAGGTCACGCACAGCTTCGCCCAGTGGCGTGCCTCCGGGCTCGCGCAGCAGGCCTCCGGGGGCGACGGCCGTTCCGACGGGCAGCCCACGGGCCGCAAGCGTGGCGCACAGCCGTTCGGCCTGTGTGGTCTTGCCGCAGCGGTCGATGCCTTCGAAGGAGGCGAAGAAGCCGCGCGGCACGCCTACGACCTGCGGGTGGCGCGCCTCTTGTGCTTGGTCTTGCTGGGGCAATCCGGATCCAGACAGAGCTGCCACGGTCGCCCGCGGCCGCTCGATGAGAGTACTTTGATCTCGGGCCACCCGCACTCGGAGCAGGTGGTTCCCAAAGGCATGATAGCACCGCGCTGGGGCAGCGGGAACGTCTGCCCGCAACCGCGCCGCGGGCGCGTGCCCGGCGGAGCGCCCTCGGGCACCTTGGGCTCTTCGTCGGGCTTGCCCACGCAGGCGACGAAGCGCTTGCCCGTCTTGCCGCGCAGGACGCGCAGTTCGCCACCGCAGGCGGAACACGTGCCGAGGGTGAGGTCTTCGCGCACGGCACCCTTGATCGCCTCGCGGATCTGCTCGAGGTGCGTCTCGAGCAGCTGATGGGTGCGCAGAAGCATCTCCTGACTCTCGCCGACAACCCTCTCGCGTGTCACGTCGCCGACGGCGATGGCGTCCATCTCACTCTCGAGCTTGGCCGTCATCGCCGGTGACGAGATGTCAAGGGGTGCCTGGCGCAGAGCCACGTCGAAGGCCTTGATGACGGCGATGCCGAGCTCGGTCGGCTCGACCGGGTTGCCGCGCACGTAGTTGCGGTCGTAGAGATGCTGGATGATATCGGCCCGCGTGGCCTTGGTCCCCAGGCCGAGCTCTTCCATCTTCTCGATGAGCGGACCCTGGCCGTAACGGCCGGGCGGCTGCGTCTCTTTGGCGTCCTGGCGCAGGTCGACGACCGCCAGCGCGTCGCCCACGGCGAGCTGCGGCAGGGGTCGTTCGCGCTCGGACGTATAGGGCCGCCAGGCCCGCAGGAAGCCGGCCTTGGCGACGCGACTGCCGCGGGCCACGAACGGCTCGCTGCCCAGACGCAGGTCGGCGCGCTGACTCTCGATCACCGCCGCCGACAGCAGGGTCGCCAGGAAGCGGCGCACGACCAGGTCGTAGACCTTGGCCGCATCGCCGGACAGCTGCCGCTCGGGCACGCCGACAGGATGGACCGGCGGATGATCGGTGGTGCGCTTCTTGCCGCGCGTGGGCTTGAGCTGGGGCCGAGCGGCGAGGTCGGCGGCGATGGGGCCCACGGGCCCGTGGGCGCTCAAGGCCTGGAGGATGGCGTGAAGGTCGAGCGACGACGGGTAGACAGTGTTGTCCGTGCGCGGGTAGCTGATCAGACCCTCGAGGTACAGCGACTCGGCCGCCCGCATGGCGCGGGATGGAGAGACGCCGGTCCCCGAGGCGGCGCTCATGAGCGCCGTGGTGTTGAACGGCGGCGGCGGGGCCAGGCTGCGCGGCTGCACGTCCCAGGCGGTCACGGTCGCGGTGTCGGAGCGGGCGGCGGCGAGCGCCGCCGTGGCCTCGTCGAGCGCCGCGAAACGCCCCTTGGCGTGATCGGCCGTGAAGCGCTCGCCGCCGCCCGCCTCAAGCTCGGCCTTGAGCTCCCAGTACGGCACCGGCACGAAGGCCCGCCGCTCCAGTTCGCGGTCGACGACCAGACGCAAGGTCGGCGTCTGCACACGACCGATGGAGAGGTACTCTGAGCCGTAGCGGTAGCTGGCCAGCGACATGAAGCGCGTCAGGACAGCACCCCAGATGAGGTCGATGTCCTGCCGCGTGTGGGCCGCCTCGGCGAGGTTGAAATCGAGGGTCGACAACGACGAGAAGGCGCTTTCAACCTCGGTCGGCGTGAGGGCCGAGTAACGAGCGCGGTGGTGCCGGTCGACGGCCTTGGTCGGCAGCACGGCCTTGAGTCTGACCTCGCCGTCGCCCTCGAGCGGGTCGGGCCCGTCGGGCGCCGATGCGACGCGCTTGGCGCGACCGCCGCGACGGGCCTTGTCGCCCTTGTCGCGCGGATGGCGTCTGAGCGCGT
>Ga0315282_10002248_pt1 | contig 35790 bp, 58 predicted proteins | sample YL17G07_20_MG_FD_203693 | JGI IMG/M metagenome (GOLD analysis project Ga0315282, IMG submission 203693) | Sediment microbial communities from Yellowstone Lake, YNP, Wyoming, USA - YL17G07_20 | ecosystem: Environmental > Aquatic > Freshwater > Lake > Sediment | place: USA: Wyoming | collected...
GCAAAAGCCGAAGAAAGTCATAGTGATTATAATTGTCTAATTAAATAAGTCGCAATCAGCCCGAGGGTTCTCTTCCTACGGACTGTAGTTTTTCAATAATTACCTATACGGCTATTTCACTCTAGGCTAGTCTCTTGTTTAACACCATTATCGCAAGCATTTGAAGAACAATGAACCATGTCAACATGGCCACAAGATCGACGACGAACATGATGCTCATCGCAACCATGGCTTCCCGCAGGGCGTCAACTAAGTAGCTCAGGGGGGTCAGATACGAGATGATCCTTAGTTGCAATGGAGCTGTTTGAACTGGTTGGAATACGCCCCCGATGAAGATCATGGGAAGTCGTATGGCGGTCAATGATATATTGGCAGTGGGCATGTCTTTTGCCGCTGCAGCCACCAGCATTCCAAGGGACGAGAAGGCGAACGATCCCACAATCACCGCCAATGCGAACAGAAACGGGTTTACTATGGTGCCCCCCGTCAGCAGCATTGTACCTATTGCCGTTACGAGTGAAAGGACTACGCCAAAAGCGGAACCGGCCAGGGATTTTCCGAACACGATGGTCGCCGTGGTGACAGGTGCCGTTTGGAGCAGTTCATAGGTTCCTGTCTGTCTCTCGATGGGAATCGCTATCGCTTCTATGGACGATGCGCCGAAGAGGGAGATCATTGCGACAAGCCCTGGTATCAGGAGCTCATTCGGGATCTGCCGTCCAAGGGAGAAGGAGAGGTAAACGAAGGCGGGTATCAGTATTCCGAAGCCAAATATCTGAGGCTTGAAGTAATAGATCCTTGCGTCCTTCTTTGCTATGCTGATGCCTCTTGACACGAAATCACCTAGGCGATTAGACACGTCGACCACCGGCCTTCATGGTCCTAAACTCCATTCTCTCCACTTGAACGGCATCCAGCCCAGTGTACTTCACCTTATCTCGTGCATGATCAGCCCTTGGAGAAGGATGCAGGGGTCATGGCAGGGGAGATTCTGGGGCATCGAGCCAGCGGTGGGAAGGCACAGGGGAGAATGGCCAGGGAGTATTATATCAGGCACACCCTTGAGCAGCAGAGGGCAGCTCTGGATAAGGCCCTGGAGGATATCCTGCCCCCTTCTCCGCCAGAAGAATCTTCCGTATAATTGATCCCCTCACTAGCAGTTGCTTCCCGTTCTCAGAATCCATGCATTAGTACCCTGCCATAAAGAGGACAAAAATTTACCTTCAAATCCAACGCTGAGTTTGCTTATAATTATCACCAAAAAGTTATATTAATGAGATAATGAAATCCTTATAATATCGAATCCCATACCACAGGAAAGTATCCATATGAATTTAGGGGAATTAGTTGTAAAGGGTAAAGATGCTGAAAAGGTAGCTGATATTCTAACTTCGACGAGCTTTAGGATACTGCGACTGCTTTCGAAGGAGCCACTGGATGTTTCAGCAATCGCTAGGAGATTGGATTTGAGCGAGGCCTATGTTAGTGGGCAGATACAGCTCTTGGAGGAATCAAAGCTAATCAGAGTGGGCTATGAACCAGGTAAAAGGGGCATTAGAAAGGTATGCGAACTGGCGGTCAAGAGAGTTACCATAGTAATAGAGTAATAAGTATTCCCGTTTACCTATATTTAACATCAGAAGCTTATATATATCGGAATGCGGATGTGTGTCAGTATACCTGATGTGGGTGATTCATGATGCAATATCAAATTAAGTACAGTCCAGCTTATTCGCTGTTGGAAGTTAGTTTAGACCCTAATGAGATGATTGTAGCGGAAGCAGGCGCCATGGTCTACATGACCCCCCAAATTAACGTTAGGACGAGGAAGAGGGAAGAGAAAAGCCTTTGGACGAGCATTAAGACAACCCTTCTGGGCGCAGAATCTTTCTTCGTCAACGAATATATTGCAGAGAAAGGCTCAGGTACGGTTGGCTTCGTTCCTGCACCTGTAGGAGACATTCTACCCTTTGAAGTAGAAGCTGGGAAAGGTCTCATTCTTCAAAAGTCTGCCTATGTAGCTTCCACAAATGATGTTCACTTAGATACGGAATGGCAGGGATTCAAGAAGGGTCTCTTTGGGCAAAGCCTGTTTATGCTTAAGGTTTCTGGAGAGGGCCAAATGTTTGTGAACGCCTTCGGAGCTATGGATCATCACAGTCTCAAGAGTGGCGAATCCTTAATTGTTGACAACTTCCACTTGGTAGCCTTCGACGACACCTGCGAATACGATGTCAAGAAGTTTGGTGAACTGAAATCCACCATATTGGGAGGAGAAGGCTTAGTCACCGAAATCAAAGGTCCAGGAGAAGTATACATCCAGACCAAGAATTTACGCGAATTTGCCGATTGGCTTTGGGAACTGCTCCACGATAGGGTAGAAAGCACCGCCAGAAGAGTCGCTGATGAAAAAGGGCAGAGGGGTGGACCTAGCTTCGGCACATCCAAGGGTTTCAGCTTCGGCAGGTAAATGGTCTGTTTCAAGTTGATTGAACACAGTTTCAGAAAAACTACAACGGTCTCTTAGATTTATCTTCCGAATCCAAAAAGTATAATTAGAAGTTACGGTCATGCTATCAATACCTTTCGAATCGGCCTTTAATATTCTACTATTGGTAGTTCTAGTTTCAATCATCGCACGGTTCTTTCGTCTGCCTTACACCGTGGCGCTGGTTTTCGCAGGGCTGTTGGCGCCCTTTTTTTCGCTATTGTTACCTCAGGTTTCACCCGATATTTTTCTATCGTTGCTACTTCCGCCCGTCATCTTTCAAGCCGCTACACATATTAATCTTTCAGAGATGCGAAAAGATGCAAATCCTATTTTCAGTTATGCCTTTATTGGGACCATGCTTTCCACCTTTCTAATAGGTCTAATTTTTCATTTCGCCATGGGTTTTCCGTTTCTCGAAGCACTGCTTCTGGGGGCCATCATCTCTCCCACCGATCCCATTGCCGTGATATCGTCCCTGCGAACGTTAGGGGTTTCGAGGAGATTGACCCTGATCATAGAAGGAGAATCGCTTTTTAACGACGGAGTAGCCGTAGTAATGTATACAACCATAATCACAGCATTAATATCGGGCGTTTTCGATTGGGCCGATGTTGTCGGAGGAATGATCTTTTCTATACTTGCGGGCGGGGTCATTGGGGGACTCATTGGCTACATCACCTATAGGCTCCTTTCAGCGTTGGAACGCCTGCACGGTGGTGGTGATGATGATTTCATACGAATTATCTTAACATTCATAACAATGTATGTCTCTTACCAGCTGGCCATATTCCTGAATGGAAGCGGAATAATAAGCGTCGCGATAGCAGGCCTAATTATGGGCAATTTCTTAAGCAAAACAATTCCCCAAAGGAGCCTTGAGAATCTTGATATGGTGTGGGATTTCGTCGCTTTCATAGCTACCAGCGTTTCATTCATCCTGATAGGAACCAATCTAAGCCTTTATCTACTTTGGGAATATATATTTACAATTGTCCTGTCATTCCTCATAATTTTATGCATTAGGGCTATTACAATTTACAGCCTCTCTGAGGTTTTGGGTTTAGCAGGGAAGGGCATCCCTAGAAGCTGGCAAAATACCACAATATGGTCAGGGCTCAGGGGCGCGGTCTCCGTGATGTTGGCATTAGGTTTAGCGGAATTACCTATACAACGTTCGAATGATATAACTGCGATAATCTTCGGAGTGGTCTTTTTCTCCGTGATTTTCCAAGGCTTAACGATCAAGCCCTTAATGCGTAAACTCGAGCTTTCAAAATAACAATCGGCTCTCTACAACGCTCTTTTGCTGGAGACGATCTCCCATCATTATTTCAACCGCCCTCTTTGCTTTTTTTGTCCAATTATTGGATTTGCAATGATTTACGTTAGACATCTCAAGAAGATCCACAATGCCATTTCTCATTTTTGCATTCAAAAATAAAAAGACAGTGAGCCACATTGTTTACATGCATTAACTATGAGTCTTCCGTCTTTAACTCGGAGAAATAGTCTAGTAACCACTTCTTGATCTCGTCCCTTGTGCGACGGAAAGCCTCAACCTTGTCCTTTTCATCCCCATCTACCTCGGAAGGATCATCGAAACCGTGTTGGAGATAATGCTTCGCCCCAGGCAATGTCTCGTCAATGATCTCAGGTCTATCTCCAACTATCGGTGAGGAGCAAAACGGACAGACAACTCTCGTGCTGCTACTGCACACGGATACTACCAAGTCGATGTCCTTGTTCCGGAACTCTTCAATGCTCTTGGAGCGTTGCTTGGAAATGTCTACTCCCATCTCGGCCAGAACTTTGATGGCGAAGGGGTTAACCTGCATGGGAGTTGAGCCTGCACTGAAGACCTCGTACCTATCGCCATAAAAGTGCCTAAGCAGCCCCTCAGCCATCTGCGACCGGGCTGAATTATGAGTACACAGGAAAAGAACCTTTATCTTACTCAATTAGATGTACCTCCCCTTTATGTAGTATTTGACATGCGTCCACCTTTCTTCCATTTTAATCACCTTCTTATTGGCGTAATGCTTCTGATATGACTTTCCAGATGCGAAATTGAAAATTTTAGTTAGAGGCGAGACCTCTTCCTTTTCGTTATTTTTTGGTAAATGCCCAGACCGATAAATCATGTATTTTCGTAACAACCCTTCTTCACTTCACCTAGCAACCATATAAAGATGCCACAGCATGGATGAAGCACTAGAATAACACTTGGGTTAAAGAATTACTCATTTTAAGGGTTAATTTGCTATTTAATTTGACTGTAATATATCCATAGGAGCTTGAATCTTTCTTTGGCAGCAATGTGATCGGTATGTGGCATCACTATCTCCTAGAAATGAGCGTTCCATCATAACCTTAGAGTCTGTATTTTTCATTTGGAAACCCGTGTCAAGAGGAGGTGAAAAAATGGTACCAGTAATCGTATGGTTCCTCCTGATTACCTTCTGTCTTATCGTTTTCCCCTTCTTGGTTCCCGGCATTCTATCTTTCGGTGTGACTATCCTACTGGTTACAATTGGCATCTTGCTCCTTGGGGCTGTTATCCTCCGATTCTTCCAAATTGAAAAAGGTTAGAGAGGCACTGTACTGACGGATGACAATCCTGAAGTAATTCAACGCCTAGTTGGCATAAAAGAGCAGACTTGAGCTTAGGATCCCCTTCAGGAAATAAGGAAAGTTGCGAAGAGGTCAGGATGGAAGGATACAGGAGGGCGAGGGAACTCATTATTAGTGTATGGAACAAGAATACAGGAAATTCCTTGGAATCTTGCCTCCAGTCGAGTGTCTTCAGCTCGTCGTAGACTCCTCCAGTTAGTCCTTTACAGCTTCTAGAATTCGAACGCTCATCCTCCCTACATCCGCTACGCACTAATGGGATGACAAGGATGAAAGATTTACCTATTTAATATCAGAAATCGACGATCTTATCCGGTAGTGGAAGGTTCCACATTCACCAACCTCTCCCAGGGATGAAACCTACCCTCGCAGCTTTTATCCCGAAATGGCCCGGAAGGCCCGCCATGCTCGGGGACAGGGTCACCTGCCCGGTCTGCGGTCGCAGGATCGGGAGGTCGTATTTGCGTAGGCACAAGGGGAGCCCGACCTGCCTATACTACAGGACCCAAGGGGAGAGGGTCAATGCTAGGCTGGAAGAGTCTGCTGCAAAAGCAAAGGCACAAAGCCGAAGCTTCGAATGTCCTCACTGCGGCTATGACTACGGACCCTTCGTCAGGCCGTTCTTCGAAAGGGACAGAAGAGGGCGTTTAAAGCTCGAATGCGCCGCATGCTTTCAGAGGTTTGTCCTAAAAAGGGATGGTTCCACGTATCGTGTCGGTTAAGGCATTTGAAGGGTCGAATGAGGTCTTGCTCCACGATTCTAGATGTTAGAGATTCTAACTATTTCGGAGACATCCTGGGCGGGGCGTGGAGACTTCTGATTCAGCCATACAAATTCAGTGGTGCATGTATAATGAAGGAGTATGCAACGTAAACAATCGCACCAATCAGAAAAATCCAGAGCAACACATTAAGAATACTTAGTTCTTCAAGTCTCGTTCCCGTAAAATTAATGGTTAAAGTCACAATCCATAACGTTAGCCATATTTGGCTAATCCATCCACCCATCCATGACCATGGAGCCTTGATATCTGGCATAATCATTAGGGTTATTTGATTCAGAACGCAAGCCATGTCAGTCCACTTAACAGGGAGAACGGTGTCAGGCAGACTTAACAGAACCCTTTAAGCCACTAGCGCCTTCTTTTTCGATGTCGCCTGGTGAATGGGCCAACGATAGGGCCATCTAGAGCCCTGTTCATGGGATGGAAGTCAAAGACCAAGAAGTTAGGGTCTTTAGCCATCTTCTTTGTCAGGGAGTCGGCCATTCTAGCTCGTATATGAAAGAGTATGAGAAAGATATAAAATTTTATATGAATGGCAACCCTCTTTTAGGGATTTATAACGCTGTCCATGTCCCGACGCTTAACGCCTCGGAGAAATCGTCCTCTGTCCCCAAGACTTAACAGAACCCTCTGCCAAGTAAAGGAGAACGGAAAGGGAGCTCCTCTTGGGCGTGGCCGAGACCGTCCTCTCCACCCTGGGCTTCTCGCGCCGCGAGTTCGGATCAAGGGCGAGGAAGGAGACCGACCGCGATCTGCTCATGAGCGAGGTGAGAGGGGAGGAGCAGATGGAGAAGGAGACGGAATCAAGGGTAGCTGAGCTGTGAGGCTGGATGAGGAACAGATCAGAGATTTACTCACTGTAGCATCTTTCCCAGTCTCAGGAAGCGCATTCTTCGATGAGATGTTCGACAGGGTAATGGACGAAGATCAATAGGGCTGCCTAGACAGAAAGGCCGTAATGGCGGTAGCACAAGCTACGCTGGCAACTTGCTGGTTAGTACCTCCTGCAATCACAACGATATCGTCCTTCCTGAGCTTCAGTTCCGTCAATGTCTTTACATCGATACTAGATATCGTGGCTAGGTCATCGTAAACACTTGGCACTTTGATGGAATTACCATCGAAGAACATCGTCGTCGCCCCAGTGCCCCCGGCTCTGATCACATCATCTCTGATTGCTATTGGATCCAGGCTTTTCCTATCGACTCCCCTGATTATGGCTGCAACATTCGTCTTGCCAGTGGAGAGGTTGCGTACGGATATTTCCGAGATGGCGGGGATCACCGATCTTAGACCTCGAACGATCTTAAGGCCTTCATCGCTCAGGATATTTCCACCCTTTAGAGTTCTGACCAAAGAGGATTCGCGAAGCTTGGATACTAGGCTCTTTACAGCTCCACCGCCCAAACCCAGTCGTATGCCGAGGTTTTCACGTGACATACGTACATTTTCATCGATGTAGTAGAGCGCCATAAACACATGTCCGAGGCCAAAGCTCCTTGGTGCGCCCGCCTTTCCGACTCTACTTACGACTCTAAGCAAGGTCTTCATACTGGCCTTCGCCCTCAAGATGCCCACGCCGCATGTGTATGAACAAAAACAAATAAAGCCATTACTTGGGAATTGATATTCATAGCCCGGTGGTGTAGGGTTAGTAACGCACAGCGGTCAAGCAAAGCAAAGGCTCTTGAATATGGGGCTTTGGTGGCTATTAAGCCGAAGATACCCCGCGACGAGAGAGATGGGCTCGAATTCGAATCTCTCCTGGTAGAGAGAAAATCTCTCCCGGGCTATAAATCGCTGGTTTAGAGCACATCCTGTGCACTTGTAGGCTCCTTCAGGTGAGATCAAGCTATAATAGGTGGAAGTAGCTCCTCCTAGATGCCGTTGAGGCTATCACTTCCTTCGGTTTTAATTTCCTTCCTCTGCTCACTGATCGCTTATCGATTCCAGGTGCCCTCTGGGAAATCATAAGTCCAGTCCTCCTTCATGTTCCCAAACGCCACAATCGTGGCTTCTATTTCATCTAATGCGATCTCCTTTGCGAGTTCTAAGTCTTCTAGGGTAACGCCTTTGAGGGAACTGATCCAGTCATCGGTTGAAAAGGGGGACTCGTGGAGAATGGATAGATCTACATTCCTGAGAGCCAGCCACATCGGGTCCTCGCATCCAATAACGAGATTCCCCAGCACCTGCCTCCTCGCCAAAATAAGTTGTTCTTCAGTCATACTCCTTGACGAAAACCGATGGAGGGCAATTAAAGTTCGATCCAGTAGTTCCTTCATTTTTTCGGGCCTAGTCGATGCCTCAAATCCTAGTGTAGATATATCGGAGAATTGTTCGGTTAGCGATACGATGCCATTGGTCAATCCAGTCTGAATGAGTTCTTTGTAGAGCAAGGAGGTCCTCGATGGATATAGCAGAGATAGTAAGAGGTTAGTGGCTGGAAACAGTGGGTGATGGGAGCCAGGTAAAGTGACAAGGAAGCCAAGGTATGCTAAATCCTTTTTGGAAGGGATCGTTATGGCTTTCAAAGAACCTCGAGTCGGCTTCCTGTAATCGATCCTAGGAAATTTAATGACTTCGCCCCCAACAGGAGCCTTGGAAAATTGGCCGTTGAGCATCTCCATTACATGGCCCTCATCCAAGTCCCCAGCGACACAAAGGAAGGCATTGCCAAATGAATAGTGCTCGTTCCTGTAAGCGAGCATTTGCTCAACCGTCATCGATTTGAGCGCTTCAACGGTCCCTATTATCGAATGTTCCATGCTAGTCCCCTTAAAATGGGTTCGGGGGAGCTCAATATTGGCTATCCTACTCTCCGGGTTGTCCATGACGGTTCCGTACTCTTGGATCACAACATTTCTCTCCCTCTCGAACTCGTCTCGCCTCAGCACTCCCCTCTTCAATAGCTCTGCCCAGAGCTCGATTGCGCGGTCCAAGTGCCTAGATGGAACCTTTGCAAAGTAAGTTGTAAATGAGCGTGATGTGAAAGCGTTCAGCATAGCCCCTATTCTCGTGAACTCCCTTGAAACTCCTTCAGCATCTAGGCTTTCAGTTCCCTTGAAGAACATGTGTTCCAAGAAGTGCGAGATTCCATCTGTCTCCCAAGATTCATACCGAGCGCCAGCTCTGAACGTCACCACAATGGTGCCCGTTCTAGATCCTGAGACAGGTGCCAGTAATACCTTCGTGCCGTCATTCAGTTCTGTCTTCTCGATGATCACATTTAATCACCAGACGATTTTGTCCCATGCCCTTTTTGTGAGGACATCATCGAACTCGCCAACCACTGCAAGGCTGATATTCTTCTCCTCGAGCATGTCGCGCCATGCATTTCTAACGTCGGTGGGCTTGATCCTCTGGATCCTTTCGTATTCATCCTGATAGCTCATTGGTGAACCTGCAAGCTTTCTAGGGACCAAGTGCGATGCCATACTAGCTGAGTTATCCAGACGGATATCATAGGCACCTAGCAAGTTGTTTTTAGCGATCTCGAACTCCTCAGGTGAGGTCTCCTCTTCCGCAAGGCGCTTCAGTTCCTCGACCATGATGCTGAGGGCTTCCTCAAGCCTTTCAGACTTGACATCACAGATTGCCGAAAAAATTCCCGCTGGACGAAACAGCTCGAGCCTGCTTAAGGCTATGTACGACAGTCCCCTCTTTTCCCTGATCTCTCTAAAGATCCTAGAGGAAGGCGCCTCACCCAAGATAGTCGAAGCAAGCGCTAAAGCTAGGGTCTGCTCTTGGGCAATGCCAGGTGTGACAACGTTAATGGATATGTAGGCATTTTCAGATGGTTGACGATGCATTTCCAGACCAAGGGGGGTACCCGGCTTTCCGTCTATTGGCTTTGGAAGAGCAATTGCCTTAACCTGAGCCATATACGACTGGATCAGTTGTTTTGTCCCCTCGGGCTCTGAGATGGAGCCCACGGCAAAAGGCAAAAGTGGGGGAGTTGGGAATTCGCAGTCATACCGTAGGCGGACTGAATCCACATCCAAATCCGCGATCGATCTCTCCGTACCAAATATACATTTTGAAAGCGGACCGTTGCCAAAGGCAGCCTTCAGCCTATAAATCGATAGAAGAGAGCTGAGCGGGTCGGCTATGACGCCCCGGAGTCTGTACATGGCCCTCTCCCTCTCGATGAGCATCGTCCCTTTACTCAGTGTCGCATTCGTGGCCAGATCGATTACTAAGTCTAAACCATCGTCTAAATATTCTGGTGGCAATCGCAAATAATAACCTGAAAAGTCAAGATCGTACGCCGTCCACAGATCTCCTCCCCTCCCATCGACAGCCAGAGCTATATCCCCTGCATTCCTCTTTGATGTCCCCCTCGTGGCAGCTTCCATGATAACTCCCATCGAGCCCTCAAGCTCATCAAGTGCACAACCGTAAGAGCTGACTAGGCCGATCGTAATCGTCTTATGATTTTTAAACGGTTCCACAAGATAGCTTGCGTTCATCGTTGCATTCTTAGTTTAGGAATGGCTATAAGTCTTCTTTCGTGCGCCCTCACACTAAGTAAAGGCCATATCTACGATTTAAAAATTAAATACCCAGCTATGCCGACTCATCAGTTGGTCGCCACAGAAATGAATTCGACCAATTGGGACTACAACCAACCCTGGTATCATGGTACTCCCCTTATGCTTGCAACTATCTACACAGGAAGCACAGTAACGCAAGATCGCAATTTGGCGAGGATATTCTCTCACAAACCGACACTTGTATCGTTATCAGATGACGGGACGATTAAACACAATGGTGCGATGCCAGGATTTCTCTATCGCATTGATGAAGTGATACTACCCAATGACGTTTATCCTCATCCAAATTCTTCTATGGAGTGGGGTATGGAATGGTTGACAAACCGGGAGCTGCGAGTGAGACTGATCGATCACACAAGGGTTGTGGATTCTGAAAGGTTGACTGAGAACGAAGTCGTAGAACTGATGAAAAAGCGAGCGCACCATTAGTTTCTTTTACTTCCGATCGCCTTGAGCATCTTGCTCGTCAGGAGCGAAAGACGCCCCGTAATCTCCGCCCAATCATGTTCAAGCTCCGGCAAGCATCTGCCCTGCGGCTCGATCATGCGCTTAATTCCAAAAACCACTCCTTCGGGCATCCCCTTGTCGAGGGACACCACCTTCATCCCGATGCCCTTGAGCGCGTGGCTCACTGGTTCCAGTAATGCCCTTTGGTAGTACTTGCACACTTCATCGCTCTCAACCATCCCACCATGGACCACGAGTCCAACGGCTTTACCAGCCAGCGCAAAATCCCCAGGTAGTTTATTATAGCCATGCAGGAAAGCGAATTCCTGCACCTTTTCTAACACAATCGTTAGCTTAGCAGGAATTAGTGCATAATGGGGAACCACTATGAAAAGCCCGTCGGCCTCCATCATCCTATCGAATAGCTCATTAAATGCTGGATCGTGAGCACAGCGATTGGTCCTGAAGCATTCGGCGCACATCATGCAGGGATGCAATCGTCTGTCTATCAAACTGATCAATTCAAAGCTAGCGTCGATTTTTTGCTTTCGAATCAATTCTCCAATGGTTCTGCCCGCTTTAGCGGATGCACCCTCATGGTCTATCTTACTGACATTAGAAGCCGAGATACACACGAATTTCATTAATTACTTCGTCCTGCTGCAATCTTGAGTTCATCACTCCATCTAGCTTTTATCGTTTTCGATGTGTATCGATCTTGTTGAGTGTGCGCCCGGCGATCTCCCTCAATAACAGCGACCCAAGGATTAAATATGAGGGTGTTATAATCCAACGAAGATGCTTGAACATGGCCACTCAATTTGTTACTCGTCTAGCAGGTTTGATCGACGAGAAGAACACTGTGTTGTGCATTGGTCTGGATCCAGCCTTGCCTGAGCAACGGAAAAGTCAAGCTATTCCGCAAAGATACCTGAATGGAGAGGATGAGAATGGAGGGCGATTGGCTTTCTGTTTGGATATCATCGATAAAACAAAGGCCTTCTGTAGCGTTTTTAAGCCAAATCAACAGTACATCGCCGGCTTCACGGCAAAGGACCATTTAGAGCTAACAAGCGCGATTCGAAAGGCAGGTACCATCTCGATCTTGGATTACAAGCTGAACGATATTGGAGATACAATGGAGTCGGCCCTTTTCCACATAAGCAGATGGGGTTATGATGCCATCACATTCAATCCATTTCTTGGGAATATGGAAAAAGCCGTAAACATAGCTCATGGGATCAGCCCTCAGATTGGCTTAATTGTTTTGACCTTGACATCCAATCCAGAGGCGATTAAATACCAGAAGGAGGCATTCATCAACAAGAAACCGGTGTATCAAGACATAGCCCTCGACGTGAAAAGGCATGATGCCGATGGATGTGTAGTAGGAGCAACAGGCCACATAACTGAAGATGAAATGAGGATGGTCAGGACCATTATTGGCGAGGACAAAGTGCTACTGATTCCAGGTATCGGAGCACAAAAAGGCGATCCGCTAAAAGCGATGAGGGCAGGTGGGAAACTCCTACTCATGAATGTCGGAAGGGAGATCATATATTCTGACAACCCACATACGAAGGCTGAAGAATACAGCAAATTGTTCAATGATGTAAGAAAGCATATTGACAAGTCCGTGCTTTGATAATACCTTTGCCCATTTCACCACTCACAATTTACAATGCATTGATTGATTTAAAAAAACTTTTAAGTCAAATTAACCACTCATAACATGAACCGGTAACATGAGCTCAGGTGATAATGTCAATATAATAAGTCCAGAGGAGAAGGATTCGGAAGTTCAGAGATTAACTGAAGGTTTTCTTCACGAGCGTAAGGTAGAAATTCACGGCGCATGTATAAAACTTCTCACAAATGTCAAACAGTTCTATGAGATGTGGACATATAATTTCAAGCCAATTTCGGAGGAGATAAGGCCACACGGCAGGATTTTTGTGATCAATGATGGAGGGGGATTGAAAATTAACTACGAAACAGTATCCAAGACCCTCATGATATTCAATTGTGATTATTATGGGCTGGTGAAGAGCCTAGCGCTTGCCCTTGTAGCTGATTTTTTCGAGGAATACTACAGTGAGCACAGGAGATACTCGATTCACGGCTCTCTAATCGATTTAAGGGGGCATGGCCTTGTCATCATTGGCCCTCCGGGTAGTGGAAAAACGACCTTAACATATGGTATGCTCACCAATTCAAATTATAACTATGTAGCTGATGATTGGTTCTTCGTCAGGGTCTTTGACGATGGACTTATGGGTTTTTCATCGGAACAGAACTCCTACATAAGGGAGGATCTAGCCAAGATATGGCCGAGTTTTGCAAAGAAGCTTGAGGAGGTTTCGCTGGATAGCCACAGGCGTGGCATCGTGGATGTGCCATTCCTGTTTGGCGAGAGGAGGATCAGGGAGTCAACGTACATTAGGGCAATCGTACTCCTCGAGCGAGATAAGGAAGACAAGCGAGTTTTTGTGAAACTGGATGCCGAAGAGGCGGTTGGATATACGGTGAAAAATGATTTTTTTAATCCTCATCAACTCGTAAGGGATAGCAGAAAGATCTCCATAAGAGAGGGTTTCTTCAAGGAGATATATCAAATGCTTCCAGTGTACTTACTCAATACCGTAGAATTACCAGCAGATTCATTACAACATTGCCTCAAAATAGAAATTTGACCACATCTCCTTCAGCGATGTGCCGCATAGCATTTAGCAGAGCCCTTATCTGATGGCTTGTAATGAATGATATTCAGATTATCTGACCAAAATCGCGCTCAAGCATTGTATCTTTTATTTTTGATATCTCCTGCCGGCGCATGATGAGCTCCTGAATTGTCCGGAGTTTCGTTGTGTCACCGAGAAGTATAGCGCCTACAAGGACATCATTCTTGAACACTAACTTTTTGTAGATGCCTCGGTTAATATCAATGTTCTTCCTCTCTTCGTAATCGCTTCCCGTAGGATTGATATCTCCAATTGAGACAAGCTTTATGCCACTTACCCTCAATGTAAATGGATGATAAGTCCCCTCGTATGTAACAGATCCACCAAGTATGTTCAGTGCAGCAACTTTTGATTGATCCAACGCAACCGGAATTATACCATCGATTCTCCCGTCGGCCTCGGCTACGTCCCCGCAAGCATATATGTCTGGCGAGCTCGTCTGCATCCGATTGTCTACGACAATCCCCCTCTCTACTTTGATCGATGCTGTCTTGGCCAACTCCACACAAGGCCTTATGCCAACCGAGATGACCGCGAGATCTGCCTCAACGCCTGTGCCATCTTTTAGGACAATCCGTTCTATCTTCTCTTCTCCTAAGATTGACTCCACCTCGCCTCCTACTATGACCCTTATGCCCATTTTCTCGATCATCGATGTTAGCAATTGAGCTGCTTGCTCATCGGTCTGTTTTGGAAGCAGTCGTTTTAGGAACTCCACAACCGTGACCTCAAGGCCTAGGGCACGCAAGGCCCCGGCAGTCTCAAGACCTAGGAGCCCTCCCCCGATTACGACGGCTTTCCTCACATTATGTGCATATTCACGGATCGATAGCGCGTCGTGTGCCGATCGGATCGTGAATACCCCCCTTTTCTCGGTCCCCCTAATGGGCGGAAGGAATGGCCTGCCACCCGTTGATAACACAAGTTTATCAAAACCCAATTTACCATCTTTCAGGGTAATCTCCTTTCTATGTGGGTCCAAGTCGAGTACGCTTTCGCGGAGTCTCATTTGGATTCCCTTCTTAACATACCATTCCTCAGGATAGACGAAAACTTTTTCGAAATTGATCCTCCCAGCGATATATTCGAGGAGATGAGGCCTATTGTAGTAGAGATACTCCTCATCGGTCAGAACAACAACGCTCACATCAGGTGATCCAGCAAGTATGCTTGCAATCCATATGCCCGCCACACCGTTGCCGACAATTACTACCTTCGTCATTCATCCCCCCCGTACGAGCTACATTGCCTCATGAAAAACCTTCCGTTCATACGAACTTTAGATCGATATAGTATGCGAAGCCCTCCAAAAAAGATAAGAGCGGTATTTATATTGAGTGAATTAAGGCCAGCAAAGATGGCGAGCATTTTACAAGCACGCCCGGATGACCTGCCCAGAATGCAGGAGATCGCTGTACTCGCATGGACTCCGATCTATGCCCTCTACGAGCATCTTATGGGAAGGCAATTATTCAAAAGGCTCTATCCTGATTGGAGGGCGGAGAAAAGTTCCCAAGTCTCATCTCACTTCGCGAGACATCCTCAATGGACCTTCATCGTAGAAGAAGGCGAAGAGGTCGTGGGATTTCTAACTTATTTTTTGGATGATGTAAGGAAAATCGGTGAGATAGGTAACAATGCGGTGCATCCAGACCATCAGGGCAGGGGTATGGGGGAGATGATGCACAGAGAGGCTTTAAGGAGATTCAGAGAATCTGGCATGCTGTATGCCAAAGTGGGAACTGGGCTAGATGATGCACATATCCCCGCACGCAAGGCGTATGAAAAGCTCGGCTTTAAACAGGTTTCACGCAGTGTCCAATACTACATGAAACTCTAGTCTAGCTTAAACCAAATGGGCTGGATGTATAGCGCCATAATATTCTCCTCGACCTCATCCCTTTCGAGACAGATCTACTCCAGTTTATCTTGATTAACTCAATCCCCACTAAGACTGCTACCTGAGATAATCTTATTAGTATTGCCAAAGAGATGGATCTGCATTCCTTCACGTTATGGGTGTTCTTCGGTTGTTGCCGATAGGTCCTTTGATGATTGAACACAGACTCATCGAACGAATGATCAGTTTAACTAAGGGGAGATTGGAGAGGGTAAGGGAACAAAAGGAAGTCGATCCCGTTTTCATCGATGTGGCGGTTGATTTCTTCAGGACATACGCTGACCGCTGCCATCATGGAAAAGAGGAAAACATCCTCTTCAGGGATCTGGCCAAAAAGCAGCTATCAGAGGAGCATAAAAAAATAATGGATGAACTCATAGAGGAACACATCTATGCGAGGAAGACCGTCAAAACGCTGGAAGTTTCCAAAGAGAATTACGTCCAAGGACAAAAGGGAGCCCTTGAGGACATAATAAATATCTTGAAACAGTTGATTGACTTTTATCCCATACATATTGATAAGGAGGATAGGCACTTCTTCGCACCGAGCATGGGATACTTCAGCAAAAAGGAATTAGATGATATGCTGCAGGAGTTCTGGGAGTTCGACAGGAAGATGATACACGAGAAGTATAAGGAGATAGTCGATAATATAAAGCTCGTTGTGTAAAAACATATAGCTGCTGGCGTAACCTTGGGAGCCTTAACAGAGAGCACGAAAATTGAGAAAAGCAATAATTCCATACTTCGATCTCTGCACAGGCTGTAGGACTTGTGAACTGGCCTGTTCGATGACCAAATTCCAAGCCTATGTCCCAAGACTTTCGCACATCCAAGTGACGATGGAGTCTAAAGGCCTTAGATCCCAACCACACATCTGCGAACAGTGTGAGAATCCCGCATGTTGGCGATCCTGTCCTGAAGATGCCTTCACGAGGGATGAGAAAACCGATGCCGTCCTGATAATCCCTGAGAGGTGCACGGGCTGTCGAAACTGTGTGAGGGCATGCCCCGTGAATGCTATACAATTTGACGAAGCAGCTCATAAGGCGATAAAGTGCGACCTGTGTTATGGCGATCCACAGTGCGTGAGATACTGCCCGACAAGGGCTCTTGGGATGAAGTGAAAGGAGGCGGATGTCATGGTCAACAGCTATGCAGGGAAGGTCCTGCATGTAGATCTGAGCAAGAGGTCGATCAAGAAACAGGACCTAGACCCGAACTTCGCTAGGAAGTATCTAGGTGGAAAGGGCTTCGGGGCGAGGCTTCTCTTCGATCTAATCCCTCCCAAGCTTGATCCGTTTAGCCCGCGAAACCCCGTAATATTCTGTACAGGTCCTCTCACAGGGACCATGGCGCCAACGAACAGATACTGCATAGTCACAAAGTCTCCCCTGACGGGTCTGTTCTCGGACTCCTATGCTGGCGGGGATTTCTCTCCAGAGCTGAAGTTCGCTGGTTACGATATAGTTGTGATCAGGGGCAGATCTCCCAAGCCCGTTTATCTCTGGATAGACGATGACGACGTCGATCTGAGGTCCGCAAAGGGAATCTGGGGTTTGGATACATATGAGACGCAGGATGCGATACTCGAGGAACTTGGCGACAGATCCATCAAAGTGGCTTGCATAGGGCCCGCGGGTGAGAACAGGGTCAGGTTCGCATTGGTTGACTCAAGTCCGCATAGACAGGCTGGAAGATGTGGTACTGGAGCCGTAATGGGATCCAAGAACCTGAAAGCCGTAGCCGTTAGGGGCAGCGGGAAGATCACCCTGGCGGACCCGAAGGCCTTTGACGAAGTCTACTGGAGAGCTCGTGATGAACTGGAGAAGAGCAACGATTCGCTGACATACAGGAAAGGCGGTACTCCAGCCTTTCTTGAATTCGCTAACAGCCAAGGCCTATTCCCAAGCCGAAACTTCTACGATGGAGTCGACGACAAGGCTGCGAGCGCACTGAACGATTCGAGTCAAAGGAAATATCTATGGACGAGAGAGTACGGCTGCTTCGCGTGTCCTATCCACTGCACCAAGATCGGTAGAATTCGAAGGGGCCCATGGGCTGGGACCGAGACGGATATTGTATAATAGGCGACGAGGCTTTCGATATATCCATCCAAAATAGGCTAGAAATACCCATTTTGGTGAAGATTATAGATCCAAATAGGCTAATACACTTTAGCAGCAAAGAATCGGAGAGTAGGCCATCTCCTGAGCTAAACACACCGGACAATCCGCTTTAGACGGGACTGCCTGGGCCAGAAAATCCTTGGCCTGACCTATTCACCTTCGTGGGATGACGCTCACCGATCCAAATACAGCGCCGATCAGCTGGCAATCTCCTTGGTTTAGCTCTACTTCGCTCTACTAGATAGAGTTCCCATATTTTTCCTCATCATCGTTATTATACCAGCTCGTTGTCGGGCGAGTCCCCTTCCTTATGAGGTGAGACCTTGACGTAAATCGTAGTCGACGCGTTTTCCCCGAACACCTTCGATCGCGGCGCGAACACCAGAACAATCGGAAGGCCAGTCTTTTCGCAAACCCTCAACCTCGTCCAATTGAGTTTGTTCAGCCGAATAATAAAGGTCCTAGCTAGTTCCGATTCATCTGCCATCATTTATCCCCTCGTTTTTACCTTCCATCCTTTCCAAGACAGGATTTTCGGTTCCCCCTATTCCTTAGCCTCGTAGCAGGGGCAGTTAGCACAAAATTCCGCAGTTGGGGCGATCAGCCACTTTCCAGTATCAACTTCAATGGCTGGCTTGCAGCCGGGCATGTTGGGCTTATCATCCCAACGCCAAAATTTGCAAAATTCCCCGATTAAATAGAAACATTTCTTCTTTTTCCATTCCCCATGCAAACGAGAGGCAGCCAAAAGGTTAAACATTGGGCCATAGACTTCCTCCACAAGGTCAGTTACTAAATCCTCAAGTTCCTTGATATTTTCCTTAAATTCGCTGTCGTCTTTATCGATAGCTTGCTCGGATATGGTCTCAGGCTTGATCGTTGATATGACTGGCTTCGATTCGCGTGCTGCGATCTTTGCCTGAGTGCTCTTTAGCCTACGGATGGTGTTTGTTATGTAAGCGCCCACAGTCTGCCGTGTTACGCCATATCTCTGGGCGATTAGGTTCGCATCAGGTTTCTTCCCAGATGTAATAATTGACTGGATTTCCTCCAGTATTTCGTCCTTTCTCTCCATAACTGCTTATTTTCCCTGATTAGAGGGCGTATGGAGCGTATTTAAGCTTTTTGCACCCAAAAATGCCTCCATGCTCTGCGCTAACGCTAGCGTCTCGCCAGTGGATAATCGCTATCCAGCATAAAGGTGCTCCTTACCATGAATTTCTATACGATTTAAGGTTAGCAAAGCATAATGTCACAAATAGCGTTATGGGAGCGTCAACGCTGGTGTTATGCCCATCGGATAAGGAACAAGGGCATGAGACATGGGTGCACGAGATCCTGAGGAGCAAAAGGATATTGTTCAAAGCTGATTCTATGTCATTATTAAGTGAAAACAGTGTGGTCATATGCGTGATAACCCTTTGAGAAAGATTCCAAATCTCAATTATGAAAATGCAAAATATTGTAATTTTTAGCTTATAAGGCCCAGCCTTATATCACCAACACATCTCATCTCGATTCTAACACAGGGTTGTACGCTTGAGCCGCCTAAGCACAATCAAGTAACAATAAGCGCAAGACAGGAATCCATGTGTAGTTCCACACACGAATCCATGTGTAGTGACGACGACTTTCCTCCGCTGCCAATGACTACTCCTACTATGAGAGATGGTCAAGGGGTAGACTAGGATGCATGCGCAGCAACACTATGCAAAATCATCTCTAGCCTTGGAATCAGTTCCAACATGGGACTCTTCGTCATGGCACTCTACATCAAATTCAATCTTACGCCTGTCGGAATTGTCCGACCTAACCCCCACGACGCCATTGAGTGGGGGGGTAAGTTTAACCGTGGGAAAGGCGGGGATCGGAACTCCAACATCGACGACGACGTGCATGGACTGGGGCGTAAGCAACTCCGCGCAACTGGCAGCGGAGTCGGGCGGAATCCCCGCAGCGACGAACGCCGAGACGACCTCGGCAAACGCCTCGGAATCCCCGCCGTACCGAACCCATAGCTGGACCTTACCAGTCTCCCACACATTAATCGAGACGGCAACCCCGCTGAAGATGACCATCCTATTGCGATTGGATGAGACGCGCCAACCTCCTAAGCTACTTCGAGCGACAGCGAGCACGGAAGCGAGGTGCTCCGCGGGCAGCAGTGACTTCGAGACAAACCTTCGATGATGAATTACGATCTTTGGGACTATGGGACAATGTTTACTTTGGTTACATAAGACTGGCCCAACTTTCCTATGTTTGGTTGCGCTTTTAAGGTTCTTGATCCATTGTTTGGACTGTGGCCAGGGCAGTCCATAGAGCGAAGCGACCTGTACTGGGGTCGAATCGGGGTTCACATGTAGGTAGTGGTGTATGATAGCTTGTCTCCTCGTAACCAGTAACCATTTGTCCCCAACCTTAATCGCGGTCTCCCGTTTCCAACGTTTGGTCTCATTCATCCACCTCTCACTCCCAATTGACTAACATGATAGGCTTGCCCTTGAACACAGTCCTTTGTCCATTGACTGACTGCATAGTTATTGTAGTTCTCTTTCATGTAATGCCAAATATATACATCGTCGAGCCTCTCACTGCAGACTTTACATATTACCTTGTCCATCATGGGTTCCCCTCCAGGACCAACGGACGGTCGTGGTATCCGCGCTTCTCCTTCTGACGACCCTCGCAATGCTTCCGATGTTTCTCATAATCGATTGCTGGTATGACCCGACAGCAAAATAGGCACACGCGTAGCCGGGGCTTTCCCCACCGCAACTCAGCCTTTAACCTCCGAGCCTCAATGTCGTAGTAGTCGTCGATCATTTATCGGTCATCCTCTCCTTGGAAATTGAATCCTACTTCCTCAACTTCAACGGTTTTCAGCAACACTTGTAACGAAACCTCTTTCCAATGGCTTTGCAATTTAATTGCAGTTGGATAGGCAAACCGCAGTCCATCGGTAAGCGAAATCGCAGGTTTGTTACATGACTTTTTTTCAACTTCCATTTTGCTTCACTTCCTCCTATAAGTCTATTTTATTGAACATTATTGAATATAATGTTCCTTACAGTAACATAATTCCTCTTTAGCTGCATGAAGGTCTGTTTCCATTTAGCAAGAAAGAAACAACACTGCAGTAATTCAATGGACTTAGGTAATGATAAAGCTTATCTTCTTTATATTTCCAAGTTAGTGGATATATGCTCCCCGAACTGACGGAAATCGTTCGTAGAAGAAAGGTGTTAGGTTTAACGCAGAAGGAACTAGCGGAGAAGGTAATAATCAGGGAAGAAAAAGAGAAGAAAATAGACAAGGAGGTAACAGATAGGGGCTATATTGCAAAACTTGAAACGGGACGACTGAATCCGAGCTATAAGAAGGCAAAGAATATTTTCGATACTCTTGAGATACTTGAGGAAGATCAATTGGGTAAAAAGCAAAAGGTTACAGCTGGGCAAATCCACAATACACCAATAGAATATGCCAATGCATCTGAACGATTATATGATGCTTTCCAGAGAATGGTAAAGAAAGCATATAGCCAACTTCCGGTTAAAAGTATTAATGGCATTGTGGGCAGCATTACAGAGAGAGGAATAAACAACAGGATTATGTTGAGTATCGAGGATTTTAAGAGCTTCCATGTGAAGGATGTAATCGAGGAGCCCTTCCCTACAGTAGGCATAGATATACCTGCCGTTACTTTAATCCCCATTCTACAGAATTGCCAGGCAATATTAACGGTTAAAGGAGACAATGTACAGGGAATAATTACTAATACCGACTTGATTAAGATCTTTAAATAGAATCAAAAATGAATTGAGAGTAGCATCTTCCATATAGTCCTTCCTTAACTCAGACTATAGGCACTTAAGGAGCAATTAAGATAAGCACGTGTTCTCTTCCCCACGCCATCGCATAGAATGTTAATCTATTTCGTATATACTGTTCCTATTAGGAACATTTTGGGCAATATTGTTCATATATTTTACTTTAGCCCTAACTGGATAAGGCGTATAATAATGTCAAGAAAGGCGAAAAAAATAGCTTGTCCTCGATGCGATCGGGGACTAATGAGAACTAGAGCTTTTGTCCGATGTAGACAAGAGCTGAAACTAAAGGGAGGCGATAGACATGAATGTTATTGAGGAATCGAAGGAGGAGCAAGAATTCGGGAAATCAATAAGACGCTTATTCGATACTATCGTTCAGTATGCCATGGAGAAATACAGAACACGCATGGAACAGCTCAAACTCGAGATACTGGAGGAAATTGAGGATAGCCTCAGGGAGGGCACGGACCTGCCTAGGTTGCATATTGGGAAAAGGATAGGTGAGAGTGTAAATAACCACTATTGGACCGAAACCGAAACCCAGAAGCTTACAGACCTTCTAAACCTTATGGCATCACCACAGGAGATTCAGTTCGCCTTTATAGACAAGTCTTGGGACCAAATCTACAGCAAGTTTCAAAGGCTACAGAAGCAAACAGGTCTCTGGAAGGACTACCATCTACCCCTTAAATATGAACTGCCCAAGCCGACACCAGACGACGAACGGAAGCTATTCCTGCAACAGTGAAAGGAGGCGATAAACCATGACAAACTATGAGGTTGAATTAAAGTCGCTCAAGAAGGTTATCAAACTAAAGGGCATTCTATACTCTGAGGACAATGGGAGGACTTGGTTCGTGTTTCGACAGGACTATGTTTCACATGCAAAAGACGAACACGATCGATTCAACTTTGCCACTGTTAATCTGGAAGGGCTCCCACTAAAGACGTTGGATGATTATGTCCCTGAGGGATGAATCATGAGCGATGAGGCTGATGAAGACGATGATGTCGATATCACGGACTTGGTGAAAAGTAGATTCGATGCACTCGCTAGAATAATAGTGGTAAACCTCTGCGAAGATTGCAGGGACAAGTTTGAGGGGGGGCCACCAAAGCTCAAGGGAGGCAATGTGAACGTACCCGTCGGATCCATCGTGTGGCCAGAAGTTGGCTGTGAGGTCTTAGTCGTAAGTTTCTCGCATGTGCTTGAATATCTATCCGAAACATTATGCGATAAGTGTAGAGACAAGATAGCCCTTCTCCCATCGTCAATGTTCTTGTCGGAGATTCCCAATAATCCATTGGAGCAGGACTACTTGAGGTGAGATTCATGAACAACAAATGGACCCCCTACGAACTAGAGATTCTCCGCAGACATTTACCCGACCAAGCTTTTCGTTGGGAGACTTTACAACAAGAGCTACCAAATCGTACCAAGAAGGCCATCAAGATTCAGGCAGACAATCTCGGATTGCATCGTGTATATAGAGGCTCCCCATCGGAGTGCACAGAACAACGGGCGCTTGCGGATATCATCGCCAAGGTCAAGCAACAGTATCCCGAGCTTACGCCCAAATACAAGGTCCGTCTGAGCATAGAACTTTATGTCCGCTGGAGATATCCTTGGCTCTACGATGAAAAACAAATAGAGACGGTCGAGAACTGGCTCAAGAATCAGGAATTCGTGAGTGCATTGAGCACAAGCCTTTCGAGACAATGACGGATATGGAGCTGGACCACTTCATCATGGAAGAGATTGGGCACAACGACTACGAAGCCACTTGCAGGGAGAAAAAGCGAAGGGACGAGGAGGCCAAGGTCAAGGTTACAACACATGTTACGCAACAAGACCCGAAGCTTGAATCCATGCCAGAAGATACTTGCGAGAACGACAACCAAACAGACGGAGGTGATTTATATGGATAATAAATCGAAGGATATCGACCTGCGTCTTCATGTAATTGAAGACAATCTAAACATCCTTAACCACGACGTTATGACGTTGATTGATTCGATAAGAGATTTCCGACCGCGTCTTGAACAAGTAGAGCGTAAACAGACAGAGAACCACGTGCAGAGCTTAACTCTCTGGCTCGTGCCTGAGTTAATCGAACAGCTCGATCTTGCCTGCTTTCTACGCGGAGAAGACAGGTCAGACTTTGTCCTTCGAGCATTGAAGGAAGCCACAGCTCAGATTCTGACTAAAAGGACAACTTACAAAAAGAGGCAACGTGATGAATGAATGAAGAACCGGAGCGATGTAGCTTTAGGGCTCACATAGACCGAGAAAATTAGGGATACTCGTATGTTTGGGAATCCTTGAGAATTCCATTCGTTTACTGCGGTACGAACATCCTCAACGATATTACCTAACCAGTCACTCATAAAAAACATGCCTGCAAGATCCAAGATCGTAAGCTTGCCACCTCCCCTTAAAGCCAAAGGCGAGTTTTCAAAGCCGTATCTCAAAGCCATATCGTGGTCCATAATCACGATCCTTTTGATGCCCGTTCTTGTATGAATTAGCTCTGCTTGGAACCGCTAACGCTGGAACGCGGTCACGATTAAATAAGTCTTGGAAGCTTTGGTTACTAACTTGTTAAAGTCTCTTCTATTGTCTCAGTCGTAATTCCTAACTGTACAGAATGGAAATGCCGTAGATACGCTGCGATCCTAGGCGCTGCAACTGATTCATCGTCTTCTATTACACTCGCGAAGTATTCCATCGATTTTCCCCTATAAACAGGTCGGCTCTTTGCGAAAGTTGCACCACCAAGTCGCCGGTATTTCACCAAAGCATCCATACGGCACAACAATAAACTCATCTCCATACTGCGCTATACTTAGAATAGTGTGCCGTATTCTTGTCCTTAGGAGGCGTAAATAACAGGGCTATTCCCCAAGACTGGCAGAGTTCTCAGGAAATCCTTATATGGATCAGATCAACGTGCAGTATTGGGGTCGGGCGCGATCACGGCCGAATAAAAGCTCCCCCGCCAGGAGACGACCAAAAGACAATCTTCGACACAAATGCGAGATTATCGGTTTGGCTGATGAAGAGATTGGAACTTTTACCAAAGCAGATAACGATCTAGACGGTAAGCCTCCGTCCAACATATCCGCGGGCCGCCTGAACGGCCGAAATCCTTTTTTTTAATTTTTAACTAGAATCTTGACTAGGTCCTCGACCTTCTTTTTCATCAGTGCCTCGTATCTCGTGTATTCATTCGCGTCTTTCACGTCTAGGTAAACCATGAGTCCTAGACTAAGGTCGACTGAAGAAGACAAGAAGGAGAATGCCTCTTTAGGATGGCTGAGGAAGGTATATCTGATGCCGGTCCAGCTTGTGGGAGGGGTTGGAACTGGTAAGACATGCACTGCCGTCCGCTTCGCGGAACAACTAAACGAGAGGGCCGTCAATCTAAAACACGTCTACGTAAATCTCAGGCTGCAAGGCGGGAATCGAGTCGTGCTCTACCATTACCCGGTTGAGAAGGCAACTCATAGGAGCGATTCAAGCAAGGAATATAGGGTGCTCCCTGTATAGTTGGATACCGGCTTCAGTATTAGGGTATGATTTAACCGAAAGAAGCGCCTAACTTATTACGGAATTGAGGGCATTGTTTATATTGTAGACAGAATCTGTCTACAATGTCTACAACATGAATCCATTCAATCCAGGCTCGGGGGTACCGCCACCTTATTTGGCTGGTAGAGAAACACATATTGGAACATTCAAAAAGACACTTGCAAGTATATCTGAAGGTCATATAGAAAACGTAATCCTCTACGGTCTACGCGGTACAGGTAAGACTGTCCTAGTGGAGGAATTCAATCACATGTGTGTGAGCAACGGTTTCTTACCTATCAAAAGGCTCCAGTTTAGTAGGAAGTATTGTGAACCTGTAGAATATGCAAAAGCTCTGAAATACGACATCAAGACTTTAATAGAGACGTTTTCAAAAATCCAATGGTTAAAAGGCAAGCTAGAAGCAGCTGTCACATATATTAAACCCAAATCGATAGGGATCCCTGACATAGTCTATTACGAGCCTTCTTACAAGAGGAGCAGAAACATGCCATTCGAGGATTATATCAAATCTTACCTATCAAAGAACTGGCGGATTTTTGAAAACGCCGACCATAAAGTAATCTTTTTGTTCGATGAATTTCATACCGTTGTGGATATACCTCGTGATCGCAAATATGTTCTTTCCGACTTCCTTGGTGCTTTAAATGATGTGCAAAGAGATGGGTGCGGATACTTCATAGTCCTGTCCGGCCTTCCTAACCTCCAGTTGAATGTTAAGAAGGCTAGGTCCTATTCGGAGAGAATGTACAAGTCTATCGAAGTCGGCAACTTGAAGCCTACCGACGCAAAATTCGCTATTACTAGACCACTCAAGAACACCTCTTGGACCTTTGAAGATCAATTGGTCGATAGTCTGGTTACTGAGACAGCGGGGTATCCTTACTTTATACAATTCTATTGCAAAGAGATAATAAATAATGTCAATAGCAATAACATTACCCTTGCTGACTTTGAGCGAATCAGGTCATTAATAATTAAGCAACTCGATGATGACTTCTTTAACCCTAGAATTGAACTTTTGAGCGAAGAAGAACGGAAGGTTTTATTCGCTATGGCTCAAACCGGTGATGAGAATATAGAGTTTAGAGAGATCGCTAGACTTACAAAGATTAAGAGATACAAGCTCTCCAAGTATCTTGAACGCCTCGCGGAAAAAGGCTTAGCATATAATTATAAACGAGGCGTTTATCGTTTCTTAATACCGCTTCTAGGCGACTTCTTAAGAAGACAGGCCAACAAGTAGACAACAAGTGTCTATTTTGTCTACATCAAGTCCCAGCGAGGCTCAGGGCGACGACGCCGATCAGCTATAGAATTATGATAGAGCGAAGATACTTTTGACATCAAACAATGGTGTCACGTGCCTATGGTACGTTCATTCTATCCATAACTCTCTCTGGATATTCCCTGCTCCTCCTTGCTCAAACCCTCCAGAGGAGACTTGCTAGCGAGTCTGCCTCAAGTTCTTTCTCGCGCATTTTATAATATTCATAGGTGCGCCTTGACTTTTTTTCCATCTGCAGCTTTACAGTGATGTGAATATGGAGCGGAAAATCAACCCTAAATATTAGGAGATGCTTCCCAAACTCCATGACCCTTATACAGTTCGCTTAATCTCCGATAATGGTGAACCTCAGGGGCGTGATACGATCGTTGACATAGAGGGAAAGGTAGTCAGTCAAGATAGGTTCCATTTATAATTGAATTTAGAATTCGATGAGAGGAACCGAAGTGTATTTGTTATAGCGTTTTCTGATGGATGCGCAATGGTCTTTAACTTCCTTGTAGGTCTTTTTAAAATATGTTTGGAAGTCTAGCCCGGTGGAGACCAAGCCAGGCATCTTGATTGGCCTGGATAGAGCCCAACCAATGGGGTCTCGATGAGCCGACTGATTACGAAACGTTCTTAGTGTGTACATCCAATCGCTCTTGTCAAACATCATATTTCTAATCCAAACTATTTCTTGGGAAGTTCTTGGGTCCACGCATTTTTGCAATTCCTTCATGAATATGCTATGTTCTCTGGAACTAATATGTTCAGGGGTCACATTCAAATGTAACCCTTCATTGATGTCTTGTAGGGAGGCGGTTATAGCACCATTCAACTCATATAGAAGTGCATCCACGATTGCGGATACCAAGGGCCTATGTGATTCGACAAAAGATGGATCTTGGAACCCCTCGAGGCAAGACAGCAGAAGTTTCGAACCATAGAGCTTCAGTAACAGTCAGTCAGTAGTGGGGACTTCGTCCACCTTTGCTTCCAGAAGTTCCTTCGAATATCGAATCATCGTGCGATGCGCATGAATTATGAGCTTAATACAGAAAATCACGAGTATTGTTGAAAATACCAACATAAGACATTCAAAATTAATAATAAAAGGGTATATCCAAGTATGTGGGGTTGGTGGAATAGTTTGTAGTTTATATTGAAGATAACCGACATAGCGATAATAATATACCATTTGAAATATACTTACCATTCCAATTACCAAGAAAATCAATGCAGAAATACTAAGTACAGTATCGCTTGGGTTATTTTCAACCCATCTGCAAATGTTCTTTAAATTATTAACACTTGAAAGAGGTTCTGAATCTTTCGTCTTATTGCGCAAGCCAAGTAAGATTGTGAAAAACAATGTAAAAGTTGTTAAGAAAACAATACCCCATGTTATTGTACCTTGTCCACCGCCATCTATTAATCTCATAATTACTTCATCATGATATTGCATCTGTTGGGGTTTAATTAAATTATATCCACTTAATGTTTTGGTTACATTAGATTCGACTTTTGAGACATAATCCATAATGCGTTCGTTTTGACAGACGTTTAGTAGAAATGAACGACCGCAACCTTACGATTCATCTGCAACCGTTAGGTTGCAGTATTCTCGTCGGTTTTTGATAAAACCAAGCTGCAAAACAAAATAATGAGGGAATAAATAATAATCAACTTCAAGAAGTCTTTTTCGTTCATTGCTATCGCCAAATTTCCAAACTATCCTTTACCCACCGAGATTTAAATACTCCATCGGCGTTATACATGTAATAGGCATCAGACTGAGACAGACAGGTTTTTCATCATTGCCGCATTCCCCCCTTGCGGGACTGCGGACCTTGTCCTCTGTCAGTAGACTAGACCCCGGGCGAGAGCAGGGGGACTTGCCTTACCCATGCTTCTACCGATACCTTCTCGCCGAGGAGAGACCAAAGAAATTTATCCGCGAGTAACGAAAAAGTTCCCGGGTATTAAAGAAGAGGATTTAACAGAGACTTTGCCATCTGGTCCTAACAAATGGCAAAACCGCATCCAATGGGTGAGACAAGCGCTTCTGACAAAAGGCGAGATCTCCAGCCCAAGCCGTGGAGTTTGGGCAATAACCGATAAGGGTCGACTACGTGTTAAAACTAAGGAACCTTCATCACCGACGTTAAACTTTGGCGATATATATGATGATTATAAGGCATCCTTTCAGTCCTATTTACTCGGTAAACTTAATGAACTCGATCCCCATCAGTTTGAACTATTTGTAGGAAAAATACTTCAGGCATATGGCTTCAAGGATGTTCAAGTTACAGGTAAAACTGCAGATGGGGGGATTGATGGCCATGGAAGGCTTCGACTGGGCCTAGCGACAATAAATGCTGCATTTCAATGCAAGCGATGGCAAGGAAACGTACCACGACCAGAGATAGACAAATTCAGAGGCGCTATACAAGGGCAGTTTGAACAGGGTATCTTCTTTACCACTTCCGACTTTAGTTCGCAGGCGACAGAAGTATCCGTGGTAAAGGGAGCGGTGCCGATCATACTAATAAATGGAAAACAACTTGTCGATCTCATGATTCAAAATGAAATCGGCGTACAACGCGATCCCGTGTTCATTTACTATGAGCGCGCATCAGACTTCATAGAAGTAGAATGAACTGTTAAATCTGATACCAGCGCGCTATCCTTCCGATTAACCTTAAGGTCATATAGCGAATTTTGGCCATATGCGCAACTTGCCTGGAAAGCCCACCACTGGACCTCGGCCCCGCAGCTCGGGCACTTAACATTGTCTATGTGCGGCTGTGTTTTGGATGATCCAGCGGGGGGATTGAATGGAATTAATAGCGAGGTATTGGCGCTGCCCATGCTGCGGAAAATTCTCACGAAGGCCGCCAGACGCTAATTTCACGCGGAAACATGACCTAGCCGTCAAGAACCATTACAGTGGCGGACGCGCGAACCTTGAGTGGCGCGACGTGGACGACCCGGCCGAATGGACGGACTACGTGGCCACGGTCAAAAAACAACTCGCGAACGTGAAGATTTGAACGAAAGACCTAGCTATTTCTGTAATATTTGACATTCATGAGCGCGAGCCATTCGTCCGCCTTCGCAATGTCTGGCGGCTCTTCCGGAGTTTTTTGGCAGAGGATTAAACGGTAAAAAACACTAACACAAATAGCAGAACCAGACCTTCAGCTAGTTATAATAATATTACTACTGACTTCTAATCTTACTCTCGATACTTCTTAATCTATCGTTTTATGTCCTTCCACCTTGTCTATTCATAGCTCATGCTATTCGTCTAATCACCAAATGGCCCTCAGGAAAGAAGCGCAAAGTGGTCGAATAGGGGAAGTAAGACATATATCGGTAATATATTTAAAGTTGTAGAGTTACCGATATATCTGTAGTATCCCATTATTATTTCACCCTAGCTTCCGATGGAGCTGCTACCTGCTGTTCTTGTGGCAATTTCCTGTAGAAGGCCAGGATGGGCGTCTCCAGCTCCTCGAAGTTGAGGCTGAGGTGCGGCTTGATCTCGTTGTGCCAATGCACGTACTCTTCCAAAGAACTGAATTGATGCCGCTTCTGGTCGTAGACGCCATAGAAGCGCTCGAGCTTCCCGTTTGTTTGAGGATGATTCACTCTAGCGAGGATGTGCCTGATGCCCCTCTCGGCCAGGAAGGCCTCGAACCGGCTTATGCCCTTCTCCTTCCGCTCGCCCTCGTTGGCATAGAATTGCGGTCCGTGGTCGGTCAGGATCTCCCTCGGCTTTCCATATTTCGCTATAGCCCTCTTCAGGACATGCAGCGCGTTCTCCGCCGTCTCCTCTTGGAATACGCCGTGTGCCATGATCAGCCTCGAGGCGTCGTCCATGTAGGCTATCCACCACCTGCCATCGCTCAGCTCATACCAGTCTGTGTGCCACAGATCCATGCTGTGCTCCCTCTCGTACCTGACCCACTTCCTACGTCTCTGCTTTGCTTGCTCTGGCAATGCCCTTCCGCTCTCCTTCAATATCGCATGTATCCTGTTGTGGGGCACATTTAACCCATAGCGCTTCTTCAGCGCGTACTCAAGGCTCATGGCGCCTATCTTGAGCTCATCATAGGCCTCCAGCACAATAGCAATATCCCGCTGGCCGATCAGCTTACTTCTGGGCCTTCCGGCTTTTCTCAAGGCTGGAATCATGCCATTACGTCTGTAGGCCTTCCAGAGCTGCTTCACTCGTCTTGGTGTGATGTCCTGGATCAGCGCCAGCTCACTCACCCTCCTCCCCCTCTGTTTCTCATGGATGATCCAGCGTATCTTCCTGTCATCTAACTTGGCCACAGCTGAGCTATGGTGGGGGGTGAAATGATTTCGGGATACGAGATATCTATCGACGAAACGAAATGCAAATGAAAAAGGATTTAGTAATATTATTATGTCTTTGCTTTTGTCTCTTGACAGGACTGCATGATGTTAAGGGCAATCCTGACGATCAGCAATGGACTGGAACCATCGAGCTCCAGGTGAGCGCTTCAGAACCTGAAGTCGCCATATCGGTGTGGGGGAGAGGTACCTTCAGCTTCACGATCTCCAAACTAGAGCAGATATCGGGTCAGGGCACTTTCCATGGGACGGTCTCCATAAACGTAAACATTCAGGGATGTACTGGGCAAGGATCGATCGATTACAGCGAAACAAGTAGCTACTCTGGACAAGTGGATACGAACACCAATGTTGCCAACATAGACATTACGACAATTAGCAGCACCGCACCAACATACATGACTATAACCTGCACCATCCCAGGTACTGGTGAGACGACAACCATATCCATTCCAATCCCAGCTCAGATGGTCACATTATCTGGAAAGTTTCAAATGCCGCTGACTGATGGCTACGTCTACAACTATCAGTTTCCAGATCCCCTCTCCGGCTACCTTCGCATCACAATCACGAAAATTTCCGCACAGCACAATGTCACATTCACAGTATCTGGTCTGCCTCCGGGAATAGAGTGGTGGGTGGACCTGAACGGTGAAAATCAGTCCTCAATCTTGGATGCCATAAGCTTCTCTGAGCAAGACGGGACGTACGTTTACAGCGCGGGTGTGTCCCATGCCTTTGACGCCAGCTCATTTCCCCTTAAGCTTGTGGGTGTAAGAAGTACTTCCTCAGGTACCGTTTACAATAGCACTTTGACTGTGGGAGACATAGTGTTCATCGATGGCACAGCGATCAGGCCAGAGGAGCTACTCAGTTATTCCTTGGATCCCGATGCTGGAAAGGTCATAGTCGATGGGGCTGACGTGAACATAGTCTTGATGGCAAATGCTGTGCCCGTCAGCATGTTTGATACGATCACCATGACCTATATTCGTCCCAACGGATCGCTTCTGATGAGAACGGCTCAAGCCTCGTACACGTCTATCCAACCCAGTTTTGGAGCCGTGCCAGAAACATTCGACGTGCTTTATCCTATCGATCTCATCAACCATGTTGGAACCTGGAAGGTTCAGGCATCGGCCTCGATCGATTTATCCACGTTAACGTGGAGGCAGACCCTCACGGTACACTCCAACTCCCTGACCTTCAACGTTTTCTCCAAGCCAAAGACGTTGTCCATCACCGTCAGCGGGATCAGCTGGCCCATCCAAGTGTACGCAAAGCCAGAATCTCCAGTTTGGAAATCCCTGAACATATCAGATTTACAGTTCACAAAGAGCGGTGAAAACGACTACAGCCTTTCCTTCAAAGTGACTGGCGAGAGCGGGACTAGAGGTTCCATCACCATGGTAATTCCTACGATCGTCATACCATATGGGCTCACTCCGATCGTAACCATAAACGGCAACCCAGCGCCGTTCCAGCAGTTCATAAGCGATTCTGGCAACTACTACATCTTCTTCAGGCTGCAGTTCAGCATCGATTACGTAACGATCCACTTCGTACCAGGCGCTAGTTTCACACACATCTATTTCCTTCAAGGCGACGGGACGATCATCGATTTAATCAATGGGAGCGTCGCTAGAGTTTACGTTAGCCAACAAACCATCGTGAACATTACCATCTGCAACACCAATCTGGGAGGAGACTCTGGAGCACTTCTCTATACTATGCTCGACTCGGCAAAGTCTGACGAATTTTTGATGCAAAGAGGTTCTTCGTACTGGCAGACGTATGTATGGAGTCATGGTATAAGCTCAGTAGAAGGAACATACACATACCGACTGCAGCTTTGGTGGGATAACAATGGAACGTCGGTAATCGAAGATAGTAAAAACATCACAATAATTGTGTCTCCTCCGATAGCGAGATTGACGGTGTGCGTTGTAGGTGCACGGAATCAAAGTCTCAGCGGTGCTCAAGTTGAAATCAAAGACGCCAATGGAAATACCGTTTTCAGCGGAGTCTCTAACGAGCAAGGCAAAGTGAGCGTCGATGTGCCATATGGAACGTACGAAGTCGAGGTTGACTACAAGGGCTTCACCAACACAGCCTCGGCATCGGTGAACTCACCAGCGGGAAAAGTTCAGACGATAGCAATCGATGTCTTCATCGAGATACTCGGCCAAGCTATGACTTCCGCCACATTCGTTTTCTTGATAATCGTCATCGTGATCGTCGTGCTATTACCAGCTTTCGCGATCAAGAGGCTCAAAAGAGTGGGCCCACCTCTACCTACGCCTCCGCCTCCACCTCCGCCTTAACATGAGGGAATAGGTTGGATGAGAATAATACGCGCCAGCAAGCTTATAGGATATTAAAGATGAAGACTGGCGATAATGCCCCTTATGCAAAGAAATTACAACAGAAATTTACACCCTAGAACCAAGTATGGATGAGGAATACGAACTACTGGAGCGAACAGTTCGTATAAAGGAAGGAGGTGATATGGTTTGAGTGAGGAAAGGTATCAATTCAGTTTTAAGATAGAAGGATATGAGTTCAGCTTCAGGCAGCATAAAACATCTGTTGGTTTCAGGGTCAAGACAAAGGCATGGGATGTAACGGATGATGACAAAAAATGGGTTGAAGAGTATCTTAATGATATGGGAAAGTGGGAGAATGCTGTAAGAGCTGTTGCTTTCTTAGATGATATTAGCATAACAGGCATTCAAGCTAAGATAGTGTCTCAACAGAAGTTTGGTAGTTGGCGATATGATATAGAAGTGCAGAAACCACATGATGTTATTGATATGCTTGAAGGTGGAATCAGCCTATCAAGAGAAGAGGCACTGAAACGTTTGGTAGAGACGCCACAAGGGCAACAGTCTAAGTTGCTTGTAGATGAAATTGAACCGCAAGCAAAGAATGTGCAGAAATGGAGGAACCTAAAGAGATCGCTATCCCATCTCTAGATGAGATAAAAGAGGGCCCTTTACTTGGCATTGTGGGCCAGCAGGATGACGCCAGCAATTGAATACCAAGGGTTTTAATGGCCTGTGCTACTATTAGGCGAAATAGAAGGGGGAGAAAGTCTGAAGGGTATTACACTTATTATTCATCAGGTTCACGAAAAGAGTTACGCCGTAACTTTTTTCGGCTATAATGTCTGGGGCTTCAGGGACGAAAGTTGGCGGAAGCTGATAATCCCCGGTTCGTTGTAACTTTGATGGGCATCGTGACATGGTTCACGGCAAGCCAGCTGTGGGGGCGGATAGGTTTCTCGAATGAGCCTGGGTACAACTTTGGCCCCGGTTTTGCAAAGATGTTGACGTGGCCTACCCAGTTCGACCTGCCAGTCACCTCAACGGACACGATCCTTGCCCCAAGCTCAAAGATGCCTTGCACGTCATGGAATCGTGGGGTTTCGAATACAGGACCACAGCTGTCTGGGTCAAGGATAAGTTCGGCACTGGCTATTACTTCAGGGAAAAGCACGAGCTTCTCTTAGTCGTCAAGAAGGGCAACATGCCAGCGCCTGACGAGGAGAACAGGCCAGTCTCGGTAATCGAAGCTCCAAGAAAGGAACACAGCGCCAAGCCCGACATAGTCTACGAGTTAATTGAGAAGATGTATCCTGGGCGCAGATACCTCGAGCTGTTCGCCAGGAGGAGGGAATGCTGGACCCCATGGCCTTGAAATTGGGGCACTCAATGAAGGTGGCGGTCGAGAATCGGGGCAATTCGAGGTAATTGTCTTATTTTTTAAAAGCTAGCTTTTTTATAACTGGGAATAGATGCAAGGAGACTGAAAAGGGCTGAGAAAAATATCGGAGGCCTAGGCGGAATAATTAACACGTATGTTATTGAAGATGCTATATTATTCTTTAGAACCGAAGATGGAGAAATTGTTAAAGAAAAATTGTGCTTATTTGTTGGAATACACGATTTATCTAGATTGTCTGATGAGGAAAGAGCGTTAATCATGAGATTGCCCTCGCTATTGGGTAGAGATATGATTTATAGTTTTAGGCTAGTCTGTGATAGAAGTCGCGGTGAAGTTTACTTGGAGCGCTAGACGGCATTCTCCAAAGTGAACATAATGTTCGATCTTTACCGGTTTATTGACGAACCCTCAGGTTGAAGATAGGCTTAAAGAATGGGTTGTTATAGAGGAATCCATGAATATGGCGAATGCACCTGTTTAGCACGCGGAATAACGGATCAGGTGGTGGAGAACAAGGCCTCGTTCGTGAGTTAGCGCGCGCCGCGCTAGAGCTTATATAGCCTTACCACGCGATCTGAAGTAGATTGGACTCATGGAGCTGATGCAGGCCAGGACTAGGAGTAGGAAAAGGTTCGGTAAGCTGCGCCCTAAAAGGGTAATCGGCAGAATAGTCAAGATCGAGGAAGGGCTTCATGGGCGTAAGGGTAAGGATTAGGCTCACCTCTGGCAATACAAAGGCTGAGACTACGGCGTTGGTAAATACTGGATTTGAGGCGGAACAGCCTGAGATACTCCTTCCGGCCAAGCTGGCTGAAAGGCTGGGTCTTTACCCTCCCCCTGAAGGCTCCTTGCTTGAGGAGTACAGTGTGGTGGGAGGAACCGCGCTGATACTGAGGGGTCCTGGGGTCGTCCAGGTTCAGATTGTAGTGGAAGATAGAGAGACCTCCTTGAGCGAGGCCATTCCCCTTATTTCAGACAAAGAGGAGGAAGTTCTGATCAGCGACAGACTGGCCTCTAGGCTCAAGATCGCAATCGACGACGCTGCAGAGGGAACGTGGCGGTTCAGAGACGAGCCACTCACGAGGATTAGGGCAAGTGAAGGGCCTACGTACTGGACCTAGATCGATGTCGCGCGCATGGAGGCACTAGAGTTCGTCAGAACAGGCAAAGCTTAAATGTAGAGTAGCAGAGTTAATGTCACTATTTGTTAGCAGGGATAATGTCACCTCACGGTCTGCATTTTTGAATACCTGCTGAAATATCGGGGATCATTATAGATGGATGCGGGTGTCTTCCACCCGAG
>Ga0315282_10002249_pt1 | contig 35767 bp, 42 predicted proteins | sample YL17G07_20_MG_FD_203693 | JGI IMG/M metagenome (GOLD analysis project Ga0315282, IMG submission 203693) | Sediment microbial communities from Yellowstone Lake, YNP, Wyoming, USA - YL17G07_20 | ecosystem: Environmental > Aquatic > Freshwater > Lake > Sediment | place: USA: Wyoming | collected...
TTAAGTTTTAGATGTTTATCGGCGCTGCTTACTGAAAAACCCAAACTAATAGTTCATATAAATAAATTTAGATCACCAAAGAAAGACATAGTCCAAAGCGAATGTTAAATCCTTTACTGTTCTCATTAATTATGGAATTAAAGTGCCAAACAAACAGAAAATAAAATTGGAAAAAGAAGGCTGGGAACTTTTAACTACCGTATCTTCTGTTGGTTATAGAAGAAATGGAGTACGAATAAAAACAAACAAAGAGTTGCTAAAAGAATTTATCTACATAACCAAAAAATACAAACACGTGAAGATAGGGCCATCTTATGATGATTATGAAAACAAACACTGGGGCTTGAAAGGAATCTACATAAAAAGGGAATAAAATCTTACTGTGGTTTAAACTTATTTTGTCGCGTCGGAAAAGCAAAGGATATATTTATAAATGATATATAACATAGTTCAACAAATAGTGATGTTATGACGCTGAGACCAGGAAGGACTACGAAACAGCTTGAGAGACCGTATACGAGAGTAAGCAGGAGCAAGCCTCGCAAGAGTTACGTAGTCGGTGTTCCATTCCCCAAAACACACCAGTTTGAGATGGGCTCTAGGCTGGGAGATTACAATGTTACGCTGCATCTTGTATCAAAAGAAAGTGCGCAGATTCGCGACAACGCTTTAGAGGCGTCAAGGATAGTCGCGACTAGATTTTTAGAAACAAAGCTGGGAACGAATTTCTTTTTTAAGATTCTTGTCTTCCCACACCACGTCATCCGCGAGCATTCTATCGCGCAAGGCGCAGGAGCAGACCGTTACTCGCAGGGAATGCGACTCAATTTCGGTCATCCATCCACCACAGCTGTTCAAATAAAGCAGGGGCAGAGGATTTTAACTATGCGCGTGAACAAGCTGAATTTCGAGATAGCAAAAGCGGCGATGAAAAGGGCTAGCCTCAAATTACCAGTGACGACAAGGCTAGAAGTGGAAGAATAAATCAATGATTCATATAGGTTTATAAAGTTTGGCTTGTTCTTATGGTGTATGCAAACAAAAATTCCCTCACAAGAAGAAATCGTCAAGTCGCAAATTGTGAAAAAAAGCGGGCTTTCCTTCGAGTACAGGACTGCATGGGTTCCGATAGTGTCTGCTGCCAATTATAGAGAAGCTTTGCGTGAATTATCTTCTACAAACGTCAGAAGTTATGAGGAATACATGAAAAAATTTGCTGGATGTGAAGAAATAGTGGGAATGGCCAAGCATGCTTACCTTGACCGCCTCAATAGACTTGTGACAAAATTCAACCAACTTTCAACAGACGAAAAATTTAGGAAATGTAAATTTTATTTCGAAAGAGTTGATGATGTAATTTCCGGCAACACTGGCACAATATTTCATGCCAGAATGCTTCTTGGTTTATGATCATTATCGGCGCCACTTACCTTCCTTATATTTTTTGATTCAAATTGGCGAGCGAACATTTCTTTTCCAGTTCTCCACCTTATCGCTGTACAATTTAAGTGCCCAAGGGTCTATTTTCTGTTCTTGTCCCTGTCTCTCTTCAAGTCTTTTTTGTGCTTTTCTGCAAACTCTGGAAAATTCTCCATTCTGTGGTGCAGGAATCTCCAAATTATCTCCGTTAGCTAAAGCATTATACATATCCCTCAGCTCTTGGTGTTCCAAAACAGAAACATTCTCAAAACTTCTTATTTCCTCCTCTATATTTGAAAAAGTGATCATTCTTTTGTTGCGCCCAGTGTTAATTCTATTTGTATAATATCTATTACTTAAGAAAGAAGTAGCTGCGAAACCACCATATCCGGTAAAAATTGCTACAAAACCAAGAAGAGGAAAAGAACTAAGGAGAGGAAAAGAAAAAACTCCAGTCAAAATTCCACCAGCTGCTCCTGTACCAAAAACTCTTGTTCTTCGATACCACATCGTATATTTTTTTCTATTTGTATCAAGTTCCTCAACAGCTCCAGGCTTCAATTCATTCACTCTGTCTTTATAGCTTCCATCATATGTGAAAAAATTGATGCGAACCGGTTCGTGAGAACTCAGTAAAAATTCTTCCCTTGTTTTTAAATCGCAAAATCTATATCCATCTATTCTTTTGCACTCGTGCAATTCATCACTGTTGGCATCCTTTCTAGAATACACGTTCTCGTCATATTCATCATATCTAGACTTTTCCAAAGCTTTCATTACACTCTCCAGATTGCCAAAAATACAGTAACTTCCAACATTATTTACTTTTGGTGGAGCCGTATCCCGTGATATTTTTATCTCAATGGGGCAGTGATAGATGTTAAGAGGCAGTTGATCAGACAGCAACTGCAACCACTTCCTCTCGTTTTTTCTTCTTTCTCCGCTGTTCAGGTGTTAGGAACGGACCTAGATATTCCAAATCCTCTTTTTCATGTTTTTGCTCTTCAAGAATTTGTCTATACCTTTGAACTATTCTGTCGACAATCTTCTCCATCTCCTCTTGAGCATTCTTCTTTCTCTCTGCTATAATTTCTTCCAACTGCTTGCATTCTTTGCTACCCTCCTGTGCAACAGTAGGAACTTTTCCGCTAGGCCTGTATGTATTGTAAAGCTCTTGTAAAATGTAATCTCCCAGTTTACCTCTTTCATAAGAACTCATTTTATCTATAGGCACACCCAAGTGATTTTTTGTGCTTTCACGAATCATATAAAATATCTTATCCAGTACTTTCCTACTCATCCCATCACCTAGATAAAATAGGGAACATTAAAGATTTAAAATTGAAATATTCAATTCTGTCGGCGTTGCTTACCGAACCAACCAATACTATTAATTTATTAACAAAAATCAAAATTAAATCATGAGTTACATCCTCTGGTTCGACGAGGTAAAAAAGGACGACTTTGCCCTAGTCGGCGGGAAGGGGTTCAACCTCGGCATAATGGCGCAGCTGAAACTACCGGTCCCGCCAGGCTTCAACGTGACAACGAAAGCGTTTGACGAGTTTATAGAAGTTACCGGAATAAAAAATAAAATTAAACAACTTATAGAAAAATGCGACGTGGAAGACACGCAGAAGCTTGTTGAAACTTCCAACGAGATAAAAAAATTGATAGTCAGCCGAGAGATGCCGCAAAAAATGAAATCTGATATTATCGCAACATATGAAAAACTTTCTGGAAAGGAGCCTGTCTTTGTTGCTGCTAGAAGTTCTGCCACTGCAGAAGACTTGCCTGGCCTGAGCTTTGCTGGTTTGCATTCAACGTTTCTCAATGTTAAAGGAGCAGAGGAACTTGTGGAGGCGGTAAAAAAATGTTGGGCGTCACTATACGAACCGAGGGCGATATTTTACAGAGCAAAAAATAAAATAACTGATGTTAGCATCTGTGTTATTGTTCAGCGCATGATATCAAGCGAAAAATCTGGAGTATTTTTCACTATCAACCCGACTACGAATGAAGATCAGATTATTATCGAAGCTTGCTGGGGGTTGGGCGAGATGTTGGTGCAGGGAAAAATAGAGCCGGACCGCTATATTGTTTCTAAAGGGGAAAAAATTCTGGACAAAAAGATTGGCAGGAAGGATATGAGAATGATTAGAGATGTGAGTGGTAAAACCGTGGAGGTCAAAGTGCCGTCAGATCTCGTTAACGCACAAGTCATGGCGGACAAGGAAATTTTAGCGCTTGCAAAATATGGCATTCTTTTAGAAAAACATTACAAAAAAGCACAGGACGCGGAGTTTGCTGTTGACAACACCGGTCTTTACATCGTCCAGACGCGCGCCGTGACAACAGAAGCGAAGAAGGAGAAGGTTGAGGTGAAGGGCAAACACATACTAAAGGGAATGGGAGTTTCTCCTGGTATTGCTACCGGTACTGTTAAAATTATACGCGACATTGAAGATTTGACAAAAATAAATAAGGGGGATATTTTGGTTGCAGTCATGACTGCACCTGACATGGTCATAGCGATGAGCAAGTCAACTGCCATAATAACCGATGCCGGGGGCCAAACTTGTCACGCCGCGATTGTAAGCAGGGAGATGGGAATTCCGTGTATAGTCGGAACGCAGACTGCTACGAAAACTTTGCGCGACGGTCAGCTGGTGACTGTAGACGCTTACAAAGGTTTAGTTTATGAAGGCAAGCTTGACATTGTTGAAAAAAAAGTTGCTGAAATTCCTATCAGCAAAAAAACTAAAACTAAAATAAAAGTGAATCTTGCGTTTTCGATAAACCTCGAGCCGGTTGCAAAAGCAACTGATGGTGTTGGACTGCTGAGGGTAGAACACATGATTACACAGTTTGGCGTGCATCCTGCAAAACTTGTAAGGGAAGGCCGCAGCAAAAAGTACACGCAAATTTTAGTTGACGGCATAAGGCCGATAGCAAAAGCGTTCAAGCCAAAGCGTGTTTGGGTCAGGACTTTGGACGCTAGATCAGATGAGTTTAGAAACCTTGAAGGCGGCGAGCATGAGCCGCACGAGGACAACCCAATGTTGGGATGGCACGGCATTCGAAGAAGTCTGGACGAACCTGAACTGCTGAAGGCGGAGTTTGTAGCGATAAAGCAGTTGCATGAAGAAGGCTACACTAATGTCGACGTCATGCTTCCTTTTGTCATAGACGTTGAGGAAGTGAGGAAGGCTAAAAAAATTGCGAAAGAAGCAAAACTGCCGAAGACTGTTAGGTTTGGAATCATGATGGAAACACCTGCTGCTGCGCTGATCATAGAAAGATTGTGCAAAGAAGGAATTTCTTTTGTGAGTTTTGGCAGCAACGACTTGTCACAGCTGACATTAGGTGTGGATAGAAACAATGCTAAATTAGCTTCACTATTTACTGAAAAGCATCCTGCTGTTTTGAAGATGTTCAAAGATGTGATAAAGACCTGCAAAAAATATCATGTTGAAACGTCGATATGCGGCGAGGCGCCAAGCAATTATCCTGAGATTGTCGACTACCTCGTGAAATGCGGCATAGACAGTATGTCTGTCAACATAGATGCAATAGCAAAAGTGAGAAAGCAGGTTGCGAAAATAGAAAAAAAATAGATATGTTAAGAATGTTGAGGATACCCAACAACCGAGCTTATATATCTTTCTCCAATTTGCGGATAAAAAAAGTTCTTTATTCCTTCATCTCTAAAAATTGTCACTGGATTAGCACCTTGAACGTGCAGTTTTTTTATTTGATCAAAAAATATTTTTCTAGTCACTTTCCCAAACATTCCTGCTTCCAAGTATCTCGATCCTATATCAGTCCTGAATACGCGAATAGTTCCATCAGAACGAGTATTTTTATCAACATAACTGAAAAAACAATCTCCATATCTAGTCAAACAGTCAGCAAGTTCTGAATTTTTCCATTCCCTTAACTTTGCTCTGATCTTTTTATAATTCTCCCCGTGAAAAGTTAGATTTATGCCCCCGTTGAAACTTTCTGGAAATACTGTATTTAGATTCAACTCTTCTGAAAGTTCAATCCAATTATATTTTGTTATTGGCATCATTTTACTAACTACTTATATGTGGCATATAAAACTATCTGAACCATGAAAAAATACTGCTAAAGGTTTCTCTGTGCCTGCAGATGTTTTACTGCATTTGCTTGTTGGCTTCAACCGCCATAGTAGGTAGCGTAATGTTTGAAATTTTTTCGCTAATCTCTCTGCTGCGCCTGTCCGCCCAAAACTGCACCAGCTCCACTGCAAGTATCATGATAATGCAGCTGGTGTCTATTAGCTGGAAGATCATGTCTAAGCCTATCATTCTAACCACGGGTATACTATTGAATGAACGAGAATAAATCCGATTGAGACAAGGAACCTATATACTTTGCGATGAATTTTAAATATCAAAAATGCGGCAAAAGCTGGTTTTAATGAGCAATTTCTTCCTTATTTGATAGAAAAGTCATTTAGCGAAGGGTTTAAATGTTTTACTATACAGTAGTGAAACTATGTATACTCTGCACGAAGGATCGAAAGAATTATCCTTTTCTAGAAAAGGTACGCAGATGACGACTCGAGCGGAGCGTAAAAAAATAAAGGTGAAAAAATGAAAAATATAATAATCACAGCAATAATTGCAACAATCATGTTAGCAGCTCCAGTAATGGCAGCAAGTTCATTGACAACTAGCTGGAATATGAATAGTGGAACTGTCAACATTGACACCCAAACAGAGGTATTTGCGAATCACTATGCAGAATCATCTGTAGATGTTTACGGTCTAGGTACAGGAAGTTTCAAAACAGAAACTACAGATGCAACAAACCCGTACTACGGACAATTTCATAACACATTGGAAACACTCGATGCTTCTGGTTTCAATCAAGTAGCAGGAGTTACAGTACAGTCAAGATATGACGACGATGTGTATGGACTTAATCCAAATCCAGGTTATGTGTTGGATACAAAGATGGGTGGAAACTACGACCTTTACTTGAGAACAAGAGCTTACGACTGGTACACAGAAGCAGCGTTCGATTCACAAATGAACATCCTCAATGGTGGAGGTTATGCTGAAATAACCATGAACCAAGCAGGAACAAACAGCAACACAATGTATGGTGGACTCTTAACAGTCAGCACCCCAGGAACATTGAACATGTTCAAGCCAAGTGCATACTCCCAAGCTTTGCATTATACCGTTTTCGGTGATGTAAGTGCAACAGGAGCAGGTAACTTCGCGCTTACAGGTTCAACAACTGGAACAAACAGAAATCTTGACTTCAGAGTAAACGGTAACTTAGATTCTACATCATTCGATGCACAAGGTAACGACGTAACAGGTGCTTATATCAACGGTAACTTTGCCAACAGTCTTGACATAGACAAGAACTGGAACGCTAATTTCGATATAGCACAAGAAAACACATACTGGCCAGTAAGTTGGACAGGTCCACATGCAGTTGGTTACGAGTTTGCCTTCAATGGAAATCTGGTTTAAATTTAATTTCGGGCTAACGCCCACTTTTTCCTTATTTTTACAAAAATACAGTATTTTTTATCCTGCCTAGGAATATATTCACTACCAAATAGTAAAGAATTTAAAGCTAAGCATACATAAGAAAAGCAGGTATACAAGATGAAAACTGCAAACTTCAAGAAAATAGTGTTTTTTGCTGTCGTTGCTATAACCTCAGTTCTATTTTTTTCAAACTTTGCAAAAGCTGATACTACCCTTTCTGTTGATGTTTACACAAGCGAAGATGTCTATTTCGATACGAACATAAACACGACTGGAAATGTTGACATGAAGATAGACGGCGTGAATCTTAATGATAAAATATCAAATGTTGTATCACAAAGCAACACTGATGTTATAACGTGGCAGAAGCTGACATATGTTTTTGAGGAAGTGGCGAAATACTTTTACGGGACGGAATATCACCCTGCAGCAGACAGCATCTTCACTTCATTGAACTCTGTCTTTGTGAATAGGGTTGATGAACAACTGATAAACGAAAAGCTTGACAACCTGAACATGCGAGTGCTGATGCTTGAAAAAACTATGGAAAAAGTAAATGCGACAGCATACTGCGAGGGAAAGATGGCTGTTATGAAAGAATACAACCTGACATGGGTAAAGTGCGGAACCAACTCTACATACTATTATAACGTTGACCCCAAGCAGTTCGGCGGAAATGACATCATAGGGATAGATGTGTCGGAAACTCCAGTGGCTGAAAAGCCAAAAGTTGTTAGCTTGTCTATAACGAAATTTGATGTCTCTGATATTACCGCTGGAAGCAATGCCAAGGCGCTGATGGTTGTGAAAAACAGCGGCGATGCTGTAGGAACTGTCACAGTCTCGCTGAGCATATCAGAGGAATGGGATTACGAAAAGAGTTACGAATTCATGCTGTATCCTGGCGAGGAACAAACATTCGCATTCACAATATTCGTTCCTTCAAACGCTGAAGGCGTGGTGAAGATAACTGGTAAAGCTTCATACAATTCAGGCAGTGATGTGATAGAGACAAGCAAGGAAGTTATAAAAATCATTTCAGTTCCTTTAACCTTGCAAGCAACAAACTATCTTAACAATGTCTCTTCCGGAATAGCTTCAAATGCTAATTATGGCGTGCCTGTGGCCCTAACGATAACAGCCTTATCTCTGCCAATAGTAGGAACGGCTTTGGAAAGCGAAAGAATCAAAAAGATGTACATGTTTTTCAGGCAGGCAAAATCTGAATCGCAATAGATTCAAAATTATAACTGAATAAACCTTCTAGCAGATAGAAAAAGCATCTGTTATTTATTTTCGCTCGACAATACTCTATGGTGGAAAATGCCTGTCAAATGCCCAAGATGCGGTTTGGTCTTCGAGCCTTCAGCTGAAAAGTCTTATCCGGAAAGTTTTGGAAAACCAGACGATTCCATATTTTAAAAGAAAATAACGAAATTATTTTATTTCCAAAATTTCGTTAGAGTTTGAAATAGATGAGCCCTGAGCGGGAATCGAACCCGCGACCTTGTGCTTTACGGCAAAGTTACCATGCACACGCTCTTTGCCGCCCAGTACCGACTGAGCTATCAGGGCATAAAAATTCTATGATGTATCTATGATTTAAACGTATCCAGCATTTGAACGAGATTGGGCGGCGTGTCGAAATTTTTTATCTCTTCTCTCTTCACCCACCTGCATTCAGTGTTCTCCCAGTCCAGCTTTATTTCCGGCTTGCTTTTCAGCTCCACTAGAACGGGAAGGACGAACCACGTCTTGTTTATCTTCTTCTCCACAGATTTGCAGCCTTCTCCTATGTGTATTGAAAAAATATTTTCCTCATCTATTCCCGCCTCTTCCTTTACCTCTTCCAAAACTTTTTGTCGGATTGGCTTTATTTCATCAATGTAGCCAGCAACTGCATCCCAAACACCGCGGTGCTCGCGAACCTTTTCACCCCTCTTCATCAACAGTATCTCATCTTTGAATTTCACAAAAATTACTATGACTGCGGCTGCGTCAGATTCAGAATAATCAATCCTTCCGTCAGGAAATTTCGGCAGTATTTCATCAAACATTCCAACAATTTTCAGTATCTCTTTCTCATCCATAACAATTCAGCTTTGTATGACAGTGCCGTGGTGGTTTCCTTCTACAGCCCGAACAATCTCTTCGGGATCGCTGCCGTTGATGAAAATTGTTTTCAGTTTCAATCTTTTAATCAGCTTTGTCGCCCTCATGTCAAACAGCCTGTATTCACCAGGCAGCTGTGCGTTCTTTTTTATTATTTTCATAAACTGCTTGTGTGTAAGGATTTCATACTTTTTAGCAGCAGGGTTCTTCTTCGGATCGTCAGAATAAACGCCGTCTATATTTGTGACGTTAACCAGCAAATCTGCTTTTATTGCCTTTGCATGCAGCGCGGCATCGAAATCAGTTGAATGGCCAGGTTTATCACCACCTCCAACAAGTACCTTGTCGCCAAAAAGTTTTTTCACTTGTGCCGGTTTGCGTAATGACTCCTGATGTGCATAACTACCGAGAGCAGCTATGATAAGATAGGAGTTGAGATGCGTTGTTTCAGTTCCGATATTGTCCTGCAGCACCTTGTCGGCGCCAAATTCCCTTGTCAAAGCCTGGTACCTGCGGCAAATTTTTCCAGCACCGCATGTCACAACAAGCTGGTGCCCCTTGTCTTTCAGCCTCTTCAAAACGTCTGCATATTTTTTTATGTCATAGGCCTTGGGAATCAGGTCTGGTTCTTTGCTTAGCAGCGAGCCGCCGATGGATATGACAACCTTCATTCAACCACTAATATTATTTTTGATATAATATGTATATAGATTTATTACCTTTCTTTGTTTGCTTTAATATACCTTTTTCAACCAAACGCTCTAAAATTTTGTATGTCTGGCTACTTTGAAGATTCAATAATTTTTTGGCTTCTTTGTTGCATATTGAGCCTTGAGTAAATATATGGCTTTTTATTATTTTTTTTTTGCAGTTCTTTAATATCAATATTTTCTTCAGAATATTTTGCTCTATTTCCGGACCTGATTACATGAATCCTGCCATCTTCCAATAGCTTTTTCAAAACTAATCTAGTTCTGTCTTTACTCAATCCTAAAATTTTTTGTATTTCTCGAAATGTAATCGACCCCTTTATTTTTACATGATCACAGATGTTTTCTTTCCATCCTGCCGACAAGAATTTTGTTTCTTGGAGTTGCTTTGCTCTTATCGATGTAGCTTTGAGATATCTGAGTTCTAAATCCTTTTCTTTCCACCAAAGACCGGCTAGAACTCCGTATTTTTGAACGGCATCTCTAATTTTTTCGTAAAGAAGTATTATGCCGTCCCTCTTGACATAAATATGATATACCCTTGTACCACTTTTAGTGATATGTTTGTCATCAAATCTAGCGGTATTTGGAAATATAGAATTCCACAAAGAGTAAACTTTGTCTGTAGTTTCCTTATTTTTATCTTCAAATAATGTGAGGCACCAACTTTTGGATGAACCGTCATCGACTATTAAAGCTAGAATTGTCTGTAAACGATGTTCTTCAGACAATTCTGATATTGCATCCAAAAGATATCTGGGATCCTTGATTAGGCGATCAGTATTTTTATTATGTCTTTTGGCAAATTTCTCAAATAATTGTGTTGGAATTATAATTTTTTGAGTTCCATACGAATCACTAGTGACAGGACGCCATAATTTTATTTCAAGATAAGAACATAATTCTAGAAATTCTTTTATTTTTTTGTTATCCCAAACAGCTTTACCATAAAAATTGACAGTTCCATCTCCTATTCGATGAGCGATTATGCGCGTGTGCAAAGGACTCCAATTTTCTAATATTCAGATCACTTTTCCAGATTTGATATCAATGGATTCACCTAATTGGTATATAAAGATTTTTCACTTAGAAGAGTGGTATTCAGCTGTTTAGACACGCTTTAATGAATCCTATGAATAAAGGATTTGGGTTTAGCATACTAGACGTGTATTCCGGATGAAATTGTGCACCAAGAAAATATTTTAAATTGGGCAGTTCTCCAATCTGCATTATATTTTCGTCTTTTTCAGACTTACCTGAAAAAACAAATCCCTTGTTTTCCAGAATATTCACATAGTCGGGATTTATCTCATAGCGATGTCTAAATCGTTCTATCGCTTCGCTTTTTCCATATAGCTCGAAAGCCTTTGTCCTCTCTTTTATTTTCACAACCTGCCCACCAAGTCTCATTGTAGCGCCGTACTTAGACTTGTCCAGTATCTCCTTTTGCCACGGCAACAAATCTATAACAGGATTTTTCGTATTCGGGTCTATTTCAGTGCTGTGCGCGTCTTCAAGACCACAAACGTTTCTTGCGAACTCAACAACTGCTAACTGCAAACCTAAACATAAGCCAAGATAAGGAATGTTGTTTTCCCTGCAATATTTTATCGCAGCTATCTTCCCCTCAACACCGCTCGCGCCAAAACCGCCAGGGACAATCACACCATTGACACACTTCAAGATACGCAGTTTGCTTGGGTCGTGTTCAAATACCTTCGAGTCAATCCATATTATTTCTGCATTAGCTCCAGAATGCCATGCAGCATGTTTCACTGCCTCTATTACAGAGATGTATGCATCACGTAGTGTGAAATCGCCGATGTCAAAATATTTTCCGACTATTCCTATCCTAACAGTTTTACCGTTACTCTTTATGCGGTCAATTGTTTGTTTCCATTTGCCTGATTCTTCTGTCAGCTTTCCTTTCAATCCAAACTTGTCCAGCAACCTTTCTCCAAAACGCTGCTCCTCAAACAGCAAAGGCAGCTCGTATATATTTTCAATATCCGGGTTCGAAATCACGTCTTCTTTTTTAACATTGCAAAACATCGCTATTTTTTCCTTTCTCACATCGTCAACAGGCATTTCCGAGCGGCAGACTATAAAGTCTGCGACGATGCCGAGCTCGCGCAGTTTCTGGACAGAATGCTGCGTTGGTTTGGATTTTTGTTCGCCGAGATATTTCGGGACAGGAAGATAGCTGACATGGACATAAACGCATTTGTCGCCGTCGAACTTCATCTGTCTTGCAGCCTCGATGAATATTTGGTTTTCATAGTCTCCTACGGTGCCGCCAATTTCAACAATGGCGAAGTCTGCTCCAGATTTTTCTGCAACAGACCTTATGCGTCGCTTTATTTCTTCCGTCACGTGCGGTATGAGCTGCACGGTTTTTCCCAGGTACTTCCCTTGCCGCTCGTTGGTTATCACCTGCCAAAAAATCTGGCCTGAAGTCATGTTGTTCTCCTTCGGGATGTTTATGTTGAGGAATCTTTCGTAATGGCCTAGATCCTGGTCGATTTCACCTCCGTCCTCTGTGACCCACACTTCGCCGTGTTCAGTTGGACGTAGCGTACCGGCATCGAAATTCAAGTAGCCATCAATCTTCATAACAGTTGCAGTATAGCCGCGGAACTGGAGCAACTTTCCTATAGAAGCAGCGCTTATGCCTTTTCCAAGCCCGGAAAGCACCCCGCCGGTGACAAAAATATAATTCGGCATCAAATAATATTATTCACAAAGGATATTAATAACTTAACTTCAATTATAGTTATCAAAAACAATTGGAGGTTTCATTATGACAGTTAAAGTCTATAGTACGGCTGCGTGTCCGTACTGTGTAATGGCTAAGAAATTTCTCATACAGAATAATGTCAAGTTCGAGGAAGTGGATGTTGGTGCGGACGAGGCTGCGGCTCAAGAGATGATTGACAAATCCGGACAAATGGGCGTGCCTGTGCTCGAGATAAACGGGAAAATAATTGTCGGGTTCGACAGGCCGAAGATAATGAAGGCGCTGAAGAAGAAGTGAGCTTATGTACGATGTCATAGTTGTGGGCGCGGGACCTGCGGGCCTGACAGCAGCGATATACACTTCCCGCAAAAACTTGACCACTATTGTTGTCAGTAAAGATTTAAGCGAGCACATCATTACCACTCCGCATATAGAAAACTATCCCGGCTTGGAGAAAACAAGCGGTATGGAATTGCTGCAGAACATGGAGCAGCAGGTGAAGAATTTTGGGGTGGAGATTGTTTATGAAGAAGTCTTGTCTGTAAAGCAGGAAGGAAAAAATTTTTCTGTTGCGACGAAAGGAAAAAAGTATGATACAAAAACTGTTATACTCGCTTTTGGAAAGACTCCTAGGAATCTTGGCATAACAACAGAAGAAAAGTTCAGAGGAAAAGGTGTTTTTTATTGCAGCACTTGCGACGCACCACTTCTAAAAAATAAAATCACAGCAGTTGTTGGCGGCGGCAACTCTGCGCTGAATTCCGCTTTATATCTGAGCAGCATTGCAAAAAAAGTTTATCTCATCCACAGGAGAGACGAGTTCAGAGGTTTCGAGACTATGGTCGAAAAAGTCAAGCAGAAGAAGAATGTTGAATTCGTTTTGGACAGTGTTGTGGAAGAGTTCAAAGGAGAGAAATTTTTACAATCTGTGAAGATAAAAAATGTGAAGACAAATGTCAGGAAGGAAATCCAAGTCGACGGTGTTTTTGTCGAGGCTGGATATGAAGTGAAGGCTGATTTTATAAAAAATCTGGTAAAGCTTGATGAGAACAACCACATTGTTGTGAACGAAAAATGCGAGACTTTCCAGCCAAGCTCCAACAAGATAATGCCTGGAATATTTGCAGCAGGAGATGTCACAAACGGTCCGTTCAAGCAGATTGTAATAGCTGCTGGCGAAGGAGCAAAGGCAGGTCTGCAAGCTTACAACTATATCACAGAATCGAATATATCTACAGACATGTCTTAATTTTGTGGTAATATGATAAAGCACGACGAATTTGGTCCAGAAAAGGTTTTGGAAGTTTACGATGTTGAGACTGGAATGCATGGATTTCTGGTTATAGACAACACAGCTCTGGGGCCAGGTAAGGGGGGAATACGCATGACTCCTTCTGTCACTGCTGAGGAAGTTTTTAGATTAGCAAGGACGATGACGTGGAAGAATGCTTTAGCTGAGCTGCCTTTTGGTGGTGCGAAATCAGGAATAGTGGCGGATCCGAAGAAAATAACGAAGGGAGAGAAGAAGAAAATTATAGAAGCTTTTGCAAGAGCGATAAAGCCGCTGTGTCCTTCACAGTATATAGCTGCGCCTGATGTCAACACTGGTGAGGAAGAGATGAGGTGGTTTGTCGAGGCTAACGGTTCGTGGCAGGCTGCTACTGGCAAGCCTGCGAATTTATGCTACGAAGAGGACAAGTGCGGCATACCGCATGAACTTGGCTCTACTGGATACGGAGTGGCTTGCTCCACTGAAGTTGCGGCGAAACATGCTGGCATTGATCTAAAAAATGCAACAGTTGCGATAGAAGGGTTTGGCAATGTGGGATCATTCGCTGCAAAATATTTGCAGGAAGCAGGAGCGAAAATAATTGCTGTCAGTGATAGTAAAGGTACTATCTACAATGAAAAAGGCTTGGATTTTTTAAAACTCTGCGAAGTCAAGAAAACAAGTGGAAGTGTTGTCAATTACAAACCGGGAGAAGTAAAGCCGCAAAAAGACATATTCTCCTTGCCAGTCGACATACTCATACCTGCAGCTTTGTCTGATTCAATCAATTCTACAAACATAAAGGAAGTGAAGGCGAAGATAATTGTAGAAGCTGCTAACATAGCGATAACAGAAGAGGCGGAAGATTTTTTGCGTGAAAGAAATGTGACAGTTGTGCCTGACTTTGTTGCCAATGCTGGCGGCGTTATCTCCTCTTATGCAGAATACAAAGGATTGAAGCACGAGGAGATGTTCGAACTTGTGAAAAGCAAAATAGTAAGAAATACGAAAATAGTTTTAGAGGAATGCGATAAAAAGAAGATTTGTGCTCATAAGGTTGCGCTTGACATTGCGAAAGAAAGAGTAAAAAAGGCGATGGGCAAATGAAGGTGGCAGTAGTCGGCTTGGAGAAAAAAATATTCGAAAAAAAGCTTCCGAAAGATTTTGCCATTGATAAAAAAAACCCAGAAATAGTCTTTTCTTTCGGCGGAGACGGGACTATACTATATTCTGAACAAATACATCCAGGTGTGCCTAAAGTATTTGTTAAGCACAGCAAGTTCTGCGAAAAGTGCGAGGTTGACGGGGATTACAAAAAAATATTCGACGCTTTGAGGAACAAGAATTATAAAATTATGGAAGAGATGAAGGTTGAGGGAGTTGTTAATAACGACAAAAAAAAGATGCTTGCAGGATTGAACGAGATAAATGTCTGCAACAAGCTGCCGTCAAGGGCTGTGAGGCTGCAGCTTGCAATAAACGGAAAAGTCGTGCAGGAAGAAGTCGTTGGTGATGGGATAGTTGTTTCAACTCCATTCGGCAGCACTGCCTATTTTTATTCCATAACGAGAAAAAATTTCTCAAAGGGCCTGGGGATAGCATTCAACAATTCTAGGAAGCAGATAGAGCCGATGATTTTAAGTGAAAATTCTTCAGTGGAGATAAAAGTCATGCGCGGAGAGGCTGTGATGTGCGCGGACAACAACAAGAAAATATTCCCTTTAAAATCCGGAGATGCTGTCATAGTAAAAAAGTCAAGCCTAAAAGCAAGACTAGTGAAATTCTTTAGATAAAATAAAACCAGTCACTCTACTTTGTATACCGTATCTTTCTCTCTCACTTTGTCGACGACTTTCATCCCGATAGACTGGCCCTTTTTTGCTGTCTCAACATTTTCGTGCTCTATCTGCATCGATTCCACTTTCTGCCTCACTGATGTTGCAGGCCCTTCTATCAGTATCTCTTCCCCGACTTTTAGCGTGTTTGTCAGTTCTACCACTGCGACATTGATCTTGCCAAAGAAGTGACTGATCTTTCCTACTTCCTTCTTCTCTATTTCACCAACTTGTTCCATAATTATCCTATCTTCTGCTGCCTATTAAAAGCCATACTCAGCCCTGTTTGCAAATCAGTTTATTATCGTCGCTACGTCCAGCTTCAGCACGTTGTCAACCCAGTAGTTTATCTCTACTGTTTGGCTTCCATCTGTTGGAACGTCTGTTATCGTTATCAAGCCGCTAGGCATGTAAGACGGGTTGTCGTTTCTTATATAGTGCGTGCCGCCGCTTACTGAGCTGACTGTTATAGCAGAGCCGCCGTTCTTCACCCTCAGCACGCCGTCCACGCAGTCGACAAACTCAAAATATCCAAAGCATGGCGCTTTGCAAACTGCGTTCGATGACTTTGTCGTGGTTGTTTCTGGGACTGTTGTTTCCACAGTTGTTTCGGCTGTTGATTCGGCAGTTATATCTGCTGTCGTATCTTCAGTTGGTGTAGCAACAGCGCGGGCAGTCACGTTGAAATCAATAGGTCCCATCTTTACGATTAGCGCTGACAATATGACTGATGCAGCTATTATTCCTGCTGCCATTAGGATTGTCTTTTGTATTCCTATCTCTTGCACGTTTTTCACTTTATAGTATTTTATAAATATAGTTTAAATGCTTTTTTATAAAGTTGGTTATTTATAAAGATACCCCAAAATGAAAATTTTTAAATACTGGGCTTCATAAATTCTGATTAATGAAAAAGCCGAAAAAAATTAAGCCTTTATATTTTGGAATTTTTTCCATAGTTGTTTTAGCCATCTTGGCAGTCGCATTTGCGTCTTATCCCAATGTTTTTCCAAAGCAGACAACTACAAGTATAGCTACTGAGAAGGAGCTTGAGTGCGTGAACTCGGGCGGTATTGTGATGACGTCTTCATGCTGCAAGTCCGTGGAAGACTTTCCCAACACCTGCGTGATAGGAGCGTGCGGCTGTTCAATGCAAAACAGCCACCCCACAAAAGTTTGTATATGCAGAGACAAAAGCTGCTGGGACGGGACGTCTTGCATTGCTCAAACTTGATTTTGAAAAAGTAATTTATGCCTGCAAAAACAATTGATATTATGGAGACTTACAATCCCGATGAAGTCAAGCAAATTATAAAAATGCTGAATTCCATCAATTCTAAGATAAAAAAGATTAAGGATGCCGAGCCTACAAAGCTTGAGAAGCAGATACGCTATCTGGAGCAGAGGCTAAAGTTCTTCAATCCTTCCAAAGAGATGCTGGGCTACATAATCAACCAGGCTAAAAATTCCAAACTGAAGCTAGACCCAGTGCTATTGGAAAAGCTGAAAGACGAGTTTGCAAAGAAAGAATAGAACTATCTTTTTCTTTCGGGCGGGGCTACAAACATATTTTTCTCCACTGCGAATTGAAGGCAGTTGCAGTTAGGCTTGTTGTGGATGAGTATGCCTTTGTAATAGCCGCAGTTTTCAGGCTTTGTCATCTGGCCGCAATAGCCGCATTTTATATGTATCGAAGACATTCAACCACCAACATGAGTCGCGCACATCTTCACGTGCCTTCTATAATAACTTACTGACTTTCTTGAATGGCATTTCGGACATACGTGTTTCATTTCAATCAAACCTTACAGAAAACAATTATTTTCTAGCACGAGACTAGAAGCCAACTATATCTGTATTTTATATGCTTCTTTTGTGAGGATAAGTAGGCGTTATGATCACTTGCAGTTCTTCAAGCATTCCTCGGAGCAGTAGAACTTGCCCATGTGTTTCAGCTTTGCGAAAGGTATGTCCTTCCCACACCAGTTGCATTTCTTAAATTTCAACATCTCCTTGTTTTATTCTAACTTCTATATTTCTTTCTTAGCTCTTCAATCTTCCTGTCTATTTTCATTTCAGAGGACAGCCTGCCAAGAGAATAATCATTCATATCAACAAACTTTGCAAACTCCATCAAATTAGGATGAACTTGCTTCACTTTTTGGAAAATCAGCTGCGCCACTTTTCTATAGTCAGAATGGCCTTGCGCCATTGTCCTCAATTCTGTTAGATAATAAACTTCCCTCAAGTTCATGGTAAAGTACCACCTTATCCTGAATCCCATCGGAACTATGTACTGGGCCTGTTTTGGCAATGCTGAAAAAATCTGCTCAAACGCATCTGCAGCAGCCTTCATGGCCTCATCATATTCACCCTGGAATCCTGCTTGGATGATTTCTTTTGGTGTGTCGTATCCATGCTTCACTGTCAAATCTTGCCTCTCTTGCGTCAACATCCTGTGTCGGTGCAAATCCCTAAAGATTCCGTAATTGCCGAGGATGTCAAAAGTGTAATGGACGTTTTCAAAAGCCCTTCCCGGTTTGTTCCTCCTGTTCGACCTTCTGGACAAAAATTCCGCAAGGATTTTTTTTCTGTCTTCTTCGGACATTTTGCTAGCTATGTCAATGAGCTGCCTCATCGGAAGCTGGGAATGCTGGTACATTATTGCTGCGACAACTTTTGCCTCGGCTTCAGGATCCCACTTTACCAGTTCTACATGTTCAACAGGAGATTTTACCATGCCGCTCAGAATATCTTCAGTGATTTTCCTAGTTCCTTCGCGTGTATCGTAAATGAATTTTTGTGATTCTACTCCATGCTTGTCATTCGCCCTTTTTACAAATGAAGGTATTACCTTTGCCAGTTCCGTCTGCATCTGCCAGGCAACGTCCCTCATTTCTTTCAATTGATGAGAATACATTTTCGTAATCAAGTATTCGAAAGCTCTGCCATTGCCGAAAATTCCGACATTGGTCAAAGTGGCTGCAGGCAAAAGGACCCTCAATACATCCAAGCTTTTCGACCTCACAGATGTGCTGTAAGCTCGATCAGAAACTCCCTCTTCCATCGGAAATTTTTCCATGACCCACTTCATCATTGGCTCGCTCAGCTTTCCGTAGGTTTCGAAAAGCATGTCGCAGGTTTGAAGAAAAAGTTCAGCGAACCCTGAATTCATTATCTCAGGGTCCCTGTAATACCTGAATTTCCCGTCAACCTTGTCGTTGAAAAAAACATATCTCGTCGATTTTTCCAATGGGGACAAGCCTATCCTGGCATCTTCCAGGACTTTGGAACAGATGTTTGAAACATCTTCCACTGCAATGGAAGCCCCTCCTAGTTCTGCGATAGAATCATCGCCAAACCCCACCAGTATCCTGTCGTAAAATTCCTCGGCCTTCTGTATTGCAACAAACTGGTCAACATCCTGACCTTTCTGAAAGCCAACTATCTCCTTGAATCCCATTTCCGGGGATTTTATGAATTCATCCAGCAGGACTCTCCGCAGTGATTTCGTAGAGCGGCTGTATCTTGAAAACAAAGCCCCCTTTACAACCTCAGGCAGATTGACCAAGGCGAAAATAGGCTTGTCCATGTTTGTAAAAAAGTGCTTTAATATCTCTTTCTCGTCTTCGGTAAACTCTTCCATGCAACCACATATAACTTGGGTTTGAAAATATAAATCGGATTGATTTCCTCAGCGAAAAATATTATTTTTTTCGTTCAGCTCCCTACCCCACCTCAAATCAACTTCTTCAAACCATCTCTCCCTCGCTTCGCCGACAGTGAAGACTGATCCTGTGACTAAAACCATTCCATCCTCTCCGCAATCGCCAATGGCTTTTTCCACAGCATCCTTCACGTTTTCCATGACAAAAAATTCCTTTCCATATTTTTTTACCTCTTCCGCAATTTTTGAAGGATCCATTGCCCTTTCTTTTAGAGAATGCTTGGTGATGATGACTTTGCTTGCAAGAGGGACAATCTCTTTTAGCATCATTCCAACTTTTTTGTCGCTCGAAACCGCAAAGACTAGAGTGATTTTCTTGCCGGAAAACATTCCTTTGATTGATTCGGCTAATTTGCCCATGGCCATAGAATCTTTTGCAGAATCCAGTATGACAAGCGGACTTTTTTGCATAACTTCCATCCTGCCGGGCCATCTGACGTTTTTGAAGCCGTCAAAGTATGATTTGTCAGGAACATCAAGTCCAAATGCTTTTAATGATTTTACTGCCGCAACAGCTGCTGCGGCATTAGCAAGCTGGAAATAACCGATGATGGTTGTAAACAAACCATTTAATACATAATCTTCGCCAACCACGTTGAAAGTCTGCCCGTCTAGTGAAGAGCTGACTTTTTTCACTCTGAACTGGTCTCCCAGCCTCAATACCTTTGAGTTTTTTTCTCTCGCTGTTTCCTTAAAAATGCGAAAAACCTTTTCATACTGCGTCGCAGTTACGAGGATTCCAAAATTTTTGATTATGCCGGCCTTTTCTATAGCTATTTTTTCCAAACTGCCTCCCAAGAATTCTGTGTGCTCCAGTCCTATGTTTGTTATTACGCTCACGAGAGGTTTGGCAACATTTGTTGCGTCCAGCCTCCCGCCCATTCCAACCTCCATTACAGCAAAATCAACCTTCTTGTCAAAAAAATACTTGAAAGCCATCGCAGTAGTGACCTCGAAAAAAGTCGGCCGGTTATTTTTTTTGACCAACTCATCTATGATCGGCTGGAAAAATTCGAAGAGGGAAACAACGTCATCCTCGCTGATCTTCTCACCGTCCACGACAATCCTTTCAGTGTAGCTTGACAGGTGCGGTGAGGTGTAAGAGCCGACTTTGTATCCGGATGCCTTCAGTATGGAGGAAATCATCGCCACAGTAGAGCCTTTCCCGGCAGTCCCTCCGACATGGATGATTTTCAATTTTCTTTCAGGGTTTCCAATCCTCTCCAACATATAGCTGACTCTTTCCAATCCGAGCTTTATGTCCCCAAACCTTTTCATGTTGAAAATATAGTCCAGAACATCTTGGTAGTTCATAACACCAGCTGCAAAAAATCATTTTTTATACAGGGGGAAACTTTTGCACAATTCAGCGACATCTTCCCTGACTTGTTTTATCACTTGATTCTTTTCAATGTCTTCCCTGAATTTTCTCAAAACTTCAGCCCTCTTCTCCTTTTCATCGGGCATGTCATAATTTTTTACTTCGTTTATAACTTTTACAATCATTCCAGCTATTATGTCCATCTCGCCCTCTTTCATACCTCTTGTTGTAACAGCAGGCGTACCTAGCCTAACGCCGCTAGGATAGAATGGGGAAGAAGGATCGGCAGGTATAGTGTTTTTGTTCAGCGTTATTCCCGCTAAATCCAAAGCTTCCTGGACGAATATTCCCTTTCCCTTTCCGAAAGGAGTTAGGTCAATCAACATTAAATGGACTTCAGTTCCGTCAGAAACAAGCTTCATCCCCCTTTTCTTGAGCGAATCAGCCAAAACTTTTGCGTTTTTTACAATCTGTTCCCCGTATTTTTTGAAATCTTCTGTCATGGCAAGATTTAAAGCAGCAGCCAAGGCAGCAGTAGTGTGGTCGTGCGGCCCACCCTGCAATCCGGGAAAAACCGCCTTGTCTATCTTCTCACCAAGCTCTGGGTCTTTTTTCAAACCTCTTTCAGTCACCATTATTATCGCTCCCCTAGGTCCTCTCAATGTCTTGTGTGTCGTTGTTGTGATGATGTCGACATAAGGAACTGGATTTTTATGAACTCCTGCAATTATCAATCCGGTCACATGCGCAACATCTGCAGCGAGATAAGCTCCGACCTCGTCTGCTATTTTCGAGAACTCTTCAAAAGGAAATTGCCTTGGGTATGCGCTTCCGCCGATCCAGATCAATTTCGGCTTGTTTTCCAGAGCCAGCCTCCTCACTTCGTCTATATCAATATAACCATCTTGTTTAACGTGATACTGGACTGACTTGTAGAATATCCCGGAAAAGCTTGTCTTCCAACCGTGGGTGAGATGCCCTCCGTCTGGGAGAGAATGGCCCATTATCGTGTCTCCTGGTTTGCAGGTGGCAAAATAAACTGCGAAATTTGCAGGGCTGCCCGAATATCCCTGGACATTTGCATAAGGAACTCCAAAAATTTTCTTCACTCTCTCTATTGCCAGTTGTTCAACCTGGTCGACGAACTGGTTCCCGCCATAATATCTTTTTTTCGGGTAACCTTCTGAATATTTGTTTGTCAGAACAGAGCCCATGGCTTCAAACAATGCAGGATCAACAAAATTCTCCGAAGGTATCAGCTCTAAAGAATATTCCTGCCTGTCGATCTCCTTTTTCATTATTCCGACTAGTTCAGGATCTATTCTTTTCAAGTTCTCCAAATCGAGGTACCACATTTTTTCACTCTGGACAAAAAGTGTTAATTCTATATTCAATTTTCAACTATTAAACTTTTATATCAGGATAGGATATGTGCGGGAGGTGTGCTACTTGTGTGGACTATAGTGCGAGAATATTAAAATATTCGGCATCAACAAAATTATGAAATAGTGAGGATTGAGAACGATTGGTCTATTGAACTGAGAAACTACTTAAGCTTTAACATAAATTTTATTCTATGTTAGAGTAAGTGATAGAATGTTAGAAACTAGACAATCAATTCCCCGTACTGTATTGGAGGGGTCATTCGTCTTGAAAAGAGCAGGGGAAAAATATCTTGCAGTCGACATGATGAGCAGAACAAATTCTGCTGTTTTGTTTGCTCTGGGTTCTGGTTTGTACTTAACTTTTTTTCCAGAATACACTAAGAAAGAACTGCAAAGATATCTTGAATTGAGAGATTATCCTTCAATATTTAGAAGCGATGTAATAAATACAAAACGCACTTGCTTCTCTCATTCAGTTCTTGATGCCCATATAAGAGCTTTTACTGGAGATAGGTGGAGAAGGCATGTATACGACAAAGTTAAAATAAGTGATTATGCTTTATCAGGAGACAGCAATGAAAGAAAATTTGATTCTTTGCATAACCTCGATATTAAGTGTGGTTGCCCTATTTCACACTGGGAGGAGCAGTGTACGATTTCTACATATCAAAAGCGAATCCATAGAGACAGTAGAACTGCAGATAACATACCTAGCCCTACTCCTCAAGCGATTTTTTGTGAGCATGCGTTTATAGCTGGAGATTATTCCACTTATTGTTATGGTACATTTCATTTTGGGGTTTTAGGCCCAACTCCCCATGTGGCAGATGTAGCAAGTGATGTGATAAAAGAAGTTTTAACCAAAAATTTAACTAGAAGAAAGAAACCAGATTATTTACTAAATAAAGAACTTGGAAACTTACAATCTAAAATGTTCAAGCCCCTAAGTGATTTTTATTGGTATAGAAAACTTCCTTGATTTTAAATTTTCCCCTCATGATACCTCGAAATACCTTCAGATACTTTGAGATATGTGCGGGAGGTGTGCATTGAAAATTAGTTCAATGCCCGAGGTGATTTTGTTTCATGAAACCTTAAATAATTGATAGCTGATGTAGTAATCATGAAAGTTTATGTCGAAGATATTTTTGGTGAAAAATTAGAATTAGATGTTACTAGACTCGATCCAAAAGATGTAACTACTTACAAAAAAGGAATATACGGAAGAGGATACTTTATAGGGCCAACATTAGATGTTATTGATATTCAAAGATATGATGAAACCCGTATAGAATTGAGAAATGGTAGAAAACTACACTTCCCACTAACACTTAAAGTTTCAGATTCGGTCGATTTTTTAATTGATCATGAAGATATAAGACGTTTCTATCAGTTATCGGATTGGTTCGGGCAATATGGAGTTAGAGAAACTGGTACTTCTTTATTGATTGATGCATTAATTTCTGGGAGATTGACTCCAAAAGAAGTTGAAGAAAAAATTAAGGCTTTGGAAGAAAGAAGCAAAAGTAAGGAACGGGTTTGAGGTAGGCATTGAACTAAAGTTCAGTGCGGGAGGTGGGATTTGAACCCACGTATGAACTAATCAACCGGCACCTTTAACTTCTCTTTCGAGATCAAGCCGGCGCGATTGACCAGGCTACGCGACCCCCGCTTGCAAAGGTTTTTGCAACTTGCTTATATTTTTTATTCATCCAAAGTATGTCAGCGGCGTGTCTTGTGTCTTTTGCTTTTTCGGCACTTCTTTGCTTTCAAGATCCTCTTCAATCTTTTTCAGCTGCGCGTTTAGAGCATTAGCCAGACCAGTTGCTGTGGACATTGTTAAAGCTATGGAAGCGACAGGCTGCATGTTCGTCATATCAACAAACACTATTCTCATCATTCCCTCCTTTTTCATCTTCCCCTTATCATCTTTTCTAACCTTCATCGCGCCCATAACAAAAGCCTCATCAGCGAACAAAGGCTTTATCTCGCTTTTCGCAATGTTCTCCTGAGCACGCTTGACCCATTCCGGCATTTCCATTCATATCACCTATTTTCTATATTCAGAAGTAGGATTTAAATGTGATCAAGTGCCTTCTTCCCAGCTGCTAAGATACTTTTCCTGCTCTTCTGTCAGCTTGTCTATAGTTATGCCCATAGCTTCAAGCTTTAACTGTGCAACCTTGTCGTCGATTTCTTTCGGAACGTTGTAGACTTCCGGCCGCAAATTTTTATAATTTTTCACGATCCATTCGCATGTTAGCGCCTGGTTGGAAAAAGACATGTCCATAACTTCCGACGGATGACCTTCAGCTGCTGCCAAATTGACAAGCCGCCCTTCAGCCAAAAAGTATATTTTCCTTCCATTTTCCAAAACATACTCCTGCACATTTTCTTTTATCGTCCTTTTGCTTTCAGCCATTTTCTCCAAATCTGACAAGGATATCTCGACATTGAAATGGCCTGAGTTGGCAAGTATAGCTCCGTCTTTCATTTCTTTTATGTGCTCGCTGCGGATGACATTTTTATCACCAGTAACAGTTATGAAAACATCGCCAGTTTTGCTAGCTTCTGCCAACGGCTTGACGAGGAAACCGTCCATTACAGCCTGCAAAGCCCGCAGAGGATTTGTCTCTGTCACTGTGACATTCGCGCCTAGTCCTTTTGCCTTCAAAGCAACACCTTTTCCGCACTGGCCATAGCCGCAGACAACAACGTTTTTTCCAGCAAACAATATGTTCGTAGCGCGCATTATCCCGTCTAAACTGCTTTGACCCGTACCATAGTAGTTGTCGAAAAGATTTTTCGTCGGCGTGTCGTTGACAGCTATGACTGGATATTTTAGAGCTTTATCTTTAGCCATCGCTTTCAGCCTTATCACGCCTGTTGTCGTCTCCTCTTGTCCTGCATAAATGGTTGAAAATAATTCCTGCCTTTTTGAATGGACTGTTGATATTAAATCAGCTCCATCGTCGAGAGTAATGTTCGGCTTCAAGTCCAGAACTTTGTTCAAACACCAATAATATTCATCACTGTTTAGCCCGCGCCAAGCAAAAACATTTATTCCCCCCTTCACCAGCGCTGATGCTACGTCGTCTTGAGTGGACAAAGGATTGCTTCCGCACAGAGCGACAACAGCCCCGCCTGCTTTCAAAGTTTTTGCAAGAACTGCAGCTTCTTTTGTAACGTGGAGACAAGCAGCTATTGTTATACCAGTGAAAGGCTTTGTGTTTTCAAAATCTTTCCTTATCCTCATCAAAGCAGGCATGTGTTTTTCTGCCCACTCTATCTTTAGTTTGCCTTTTTCAGCGAGAGAAATGTCCGCCACTTTATACTGTGTAGTTTCTGCAGGAACCTGCCTTATCATCTGCCACAGGCTGTCGACCTTGTCGTTCATCTGCTCGAGCCGCTCGTTTATCTGGGCAAAATATTTTACAAGGTCTTTCTCAGCGTCCATCCTTGCCTTGACAATAGGTAAAGCGAAAGATTCCTCTTCGTCTTTCATATCAAATCTATGTGACGAAAAACATTAATACAATTATCTAATTTTGCTCAAAACTTCGAAAATGGATTTTATTGCTAGAAACTCTGTGACGCGGTTGTCTTGGATTGGTTTTACCTCAACAAGGTCCATGCCAACTACATTCCTGATGTTTTCTATCAAGCTTGCAAATTGAGTGAAAAATATTCCGCCAGGTTCAGGATAGTCCACAGCTGGTGAGACAGCAGGATCAAAAACATCCATATCCAGAGAAATGTAGACAGGCGAACCTGCAGCAAAACTCTCCAGCTTTTCTTTCACATTTCGAAAATTGTTTTTCACTTCCTGCGCGCTGAAACATAAAACATTGTTGTTTTTTATAAAAGCCATATCATCCTCGTCTGCTGATCTAGCTCCAACTATTGCGATGTTCTGCGGACCTCTTGTCTCGCAGAATCTTCTCACCCACGCCATGTGACTGAACTTCTGCGCTGTGAAGCAGTCTTCATTTTTTATGTCAGTGTGCGCGTCAAAATCTATAATTTTTGTTTCTGGCGGAAAAGCACCTATGGCAAATAAAGTCAGTGTATGCTGCCCGCCAAGTATAAGAGGAAACTTGCCCCAGTCCAAAATCTTTTTCGTGTTTCTGAGAATGTCTGCAGGTCCTGTCGCACTGTAATTGCCTATGTCTGCTATCTTCAGACTGCCTACAAGGTTTATGTTGCGTTCCATGTCATACGGCTCTACACGCCAGCTTTCTCTTCTCAATGATTGTAAAGCTTGTAAAGCTTTATCACCTAAAGGTATGCCGAAGACTATGACATCCGCTTCCTCAGTTTTGAACTCGTCAGTGAAAAATTTTTCGTACATTATTTTTTATTATTGTTTAAAGTTTAAAAACACAAGGAATATTCGAAACATCATTCTTGCCTATTGATGCCTCTTATCGTGTCCAAAGTCTTCTGATTCCTTTCTTCGATTTCTCCACAACTGATTTCATACATATTCAAACCATGGAATGAAACTCCTTCTTCATCCAAGCTCTTGCCAATGGCGTCCTTTAGCTCTTGCATAGTCCTGTCTCCTTCATAAGTGAAATTAACTTCGCACTGTTGGAATCCGCCTGCATAGTGACGCTCTCCGCGCTTGAACTTTCCAAATCCTTGCACCACTTCATAAAGTGTTGCGTAATCCATCCGGCTGGAAACTACAACTTCAAGGCAAAGTGATTTCATAAGATTATGATTGAAGATAAAGCTTTAATAGGTTTGTAAAAAAAGAGTAGCCGCCTCAGCCAAAACGGCTTCATAGGTTAATGGTTGCAAGAGATTTTGGACGAAATTTGATATTATACTATTGTTGGAGGTATACTACTCTAATTGTGAAGAAATGGTATAGACTTTAGGTCTATGAAAAGGAAACGAATTTATTCTTTATTAAAGCTAAAATATGATTAGATGAACATGGCAGACGTGCTGATACCGTTCAGGTTTTACGGCGTAGACTCTATTTTTTACATAATCTCAGCGCTGATAGGATTTTTTGTCAGCTATTACGCTTACAAGCTGTATGATGTCACAGGGAAGAAATCGCACTTTTACTTTTACCTCAGCTTTATTTTGCTGAGCATGGGCTTGCTTACTGTAGGATTGTCATCAGCCTACACATACATCAACTTTTTCGAGCACGGCAGGCCTAGTGGACAGGATACTATTATTGATACTGTAGCTTTTGTGGATGACTTTGGCTACTGGATTTACTACATTATTTCTTTGGCTGCTTACGCAATGTTAGCTTTTTCATACATGCCTGACAAGGCCAGAAAGCTGGTGCCGATAATGATTCCGTTCTGGTACACAGGCTTTCCGTACTTTAACATACTGTCATTCTTTTTGCTTTCATACACTATATTCCGTTCAATCCTAAACTATGCGAGCAGGAAAAACCTGAACTCTTTACTTGTGATGGCAGCATTTTCTCTGATTGGATTATACCACCTGCTACTGTTTTTCACTTCCTTCAGCAAGGTCGTTTACGTAGCAGCACACCTTTCGCTGATACTTGGATTTTTATCACTGCTGACGATGCTGACGAGACTGAAAAAGTGATGGTATGAATGCGAGAAGGTCCAAACTCCATATTTTTGTGGACATCCTGCGGCTGATAAACAGGAAGAACGGAAGGGCAAAGCCGACACACATATTATACGGCGCAAATTTGTCGCACATAAGGCTGAAAAAATACCTTGCCCAGCTTTTAGACAATGGCTTCATCCAGCAAGTGAGCGAAGGCGGGCACAGCTACTACATCATCACGCAGAAAGGATATGAATTCATGCACGAGTTCAAAAAGGTAGAGCAGTTTTCTGATGCTTTTGGCATATCAGTCTAATCGCTCCAAAATACATACGCAGCTATAGCAAAGATTGCGCCTACACCGACCAGAATACTGATCAAAACCCACTTGTCTGAATTTTGTTGAATTGTTGTGGTGGTTTCTGTTTCGATTGTCGTAGATGTTTTTTGATTTAGTGTGGCAGTGCTTTCTGGAGCATTCACCTTCAATGTGACTTCAGCTTTGCTCTGCGACACTACAACAACGCCCATGACAGCGTTTGCAGTAACGTTGTATTTTATCGTCCCTACTGCATCTGCTGGAAGAGTGAGCTTGTAGTGCATGACTGAACTTTCTCCGACTGGCAGATGGATGTTTTCAGTTGCTTCATACCACTTTGACGGAAGAAAATTTATCGTGAGGTAGACTTCCTCCAGCAGCATGTCACCAGTATTAGTGACAGTGACCGCATACTCTGCCTCAGTTCCGGCCTGCTGTGTCAGCTCAGTGTCAGCAGTCATTTTTATCGTCGGGTATGCAGAAACAAGCGAAGCAAACAAAAAAATTGCTAACAGTGATACAACAAAACTGGATGCTTTTTTCATTTAACAATATTGGGGTATAAAAAATTAATAGTTGTTACGCATGCGCACCATCTTAAATAATTCACAGTATAAGAATAGTTATGAAATTGAAACCAGTCCAGCTAATCGATTTAGATCCAAAAGAGGCTGCAATTGCACTGTATATTTTTGAAAGATATATTAATGGGGCAGAAGCGCCTAAGAAAAGCGATATATTAGCCGGCACGGGATTGGGCGAAACACACGTGGCATACGGATTGAAAAACCTGCGAAGAGATTGCATTATAAAATTTTCAAATTTGCCTGGTAGTGGCCTCCTTTATGAATTAACAGACTATGGCATTCATATAGCCAAACTAATCAGCATTCTCGGCTATAAAATGTATTCCAAGATAAAAGGCGACTATGCGTATGTTTGAGTGCAAAAAATTGTCCAGTTGGTAGAAAAGCTGCACAACTTTATTAACAAAAAACCAAAACTAAACTATGGAAAGGGAAATTTTTTACTCGCTGCTTTTGTTCTCGCTAGGCGTGCAGCTCTTGGCAATATTTTTTTCCTACAACTTTTTGGCGGCGAAGATTGAAGTTCCGTCATACCAGCCGTTCGGCAACGTGACTGTCACGCAGGCGGGTTTGAACGCAGCCGCCCTGGTCCTGCCGGCCATTGTCATGACGTTAGTACTGATCGCCCTGCTGAAAATTTTCGGCTTCAAGCTTTTCACATACCTCCTTTCGGTCCTGCCTCTATTCATCGCTGTCCTCGCCAACCCGCTGTTCGTCTACACAACAGTGAACAACTACCTGCCGTTTATGGCCGAGCCAATTGCGCTGCTTTCAACTGCACTGCTTGCGGTAGCGATTTTTTACTCGACTATAAAGAACATCCACTGGCTTTCGAGCGTCTCGGCGTTTGTCATCTCATCCGAAGTAGGCACGCTGTTTGCGCTGATGCTGCAGCCGCCGACGCTGTTTCTCGTGCCGCTTGCTTTCGCTTTCTACGACATCTACGCCGTTTTCGCCGGGCCGCTGAAGATTTTCATCTCAGAGCTGACAAAAAGCCGCTTTCCCAGAGCGAGGAAAATAACCGTCAAAAAAATAAAACAATCTATCAATCTGGGAGTTTTCGCAACTAACATCGGTGGTTTCACGATTGGTACGGGAGACTTGGTCTTTTATTCATTGGTAACCGCAGCAGCGTTCGTTATGAAAGGAGTTGTTGCTGCCGTGGCTACGATGGCTGCAGTGAACGTCGGAGTCGCGCTGACATTCTTCATATTGATGAAATACAAAAAGGTTTTGCCTGGACTGCCAATACCGATTTTTCTCGGAGTAACAACATTAGTGATTTTCAAATACTTCTAACCAAAATTAAATGCCCCCACAGGGATTTGAACCCTGGTCCTGAGCTTTCCTCCAAGCGTCGAAAGGCTCGTATCCTCACGGCAAACTTTGACCGGGTTTTCCTTGCGTTGCCGCAATCTAGACGATGGGGGCGTCTATAGTTGTATTGATTCTGAGTATAAAAGTATTTTGGTTTTTGAGGCTTTGCCCAATAAGTGGGCATTTTTGAGCACTTTTTGTGCAGATCGCACTTTTTAGGCAAAGCCGGTTTTGCGGCAGTAAAAGTTTGCCGCCCTCAAGGTTCTTGCTGGTCTTGAAGCGGGTTCAAGCTGTCGATGAGGGAATAAAATGCATGAAACTTTTCGCCGTTAAACCTTCTTTTGCCCAACCCCCTTCTTACCATTCCAACTAAGTGCCTTACAGTCCTGTGATAGACAAACTCCAATTCCAAACTACTACTGGTATAATTTGCGTAGGCATAGGACACGTTCCTATAAGTGCAAAGGCCTACCTGGGGGATCACTTTACATTCTCCCCTTTCGTCGCGCCAATATAAATTTGCAAATAAAGTCAAATGTGGCGTGTCTAAGTTAGCAGCTGCATATTCAACGAGTTGTTTTCGTTCCTTGGTCTCTGACAGAAGCCCGAAATCCTTTTCTGGCAGAAGTTTGATATTGCTGACCGGGAACGGCGAGACGCAGCGCGCTATGGAGATGTTTACGTAAGGCAGCTCGGTGTCTGCCAGCCGCAGGCACATATGCCTTATGGCTTCGCGCTTGCTGGCAAAATACTCTGCATCAAAAACCCCTCTGATTGAATTTTCTAGGTTGATGAAGATATTTGAAGGCATGGCTCTAAACGAATTCATACAGCTAAAAATCGGGCGGTTAAATATAAATAATGAACGCATTTTGTTGGCTGGAAGACATATGAAAGTGGGCGAGAAGAGATTTGAACTCTTGTCCGCTCGATTATCAGTCGAGTGCTTTCTGTTCTTTCAACAGATCCACCAGGCTAAGCTACTCGCCCTTCAAATATTTATTAGATTTAAACTGTTTATTATTTAACTATTGATGGGCCGATAGATCAACGGTAGATCGCTGCCTTCGCATGGTATAGGAAAAGGCAGAGGTTCAGGGTTCGAATCCCTGTCGGTCCATATGGGTGATTTGATATGAAAAAAACTGCGAAAAAATCAAAGATGGACGACATGGAGAAAAAAGTTTTAAATGCTTTGAAAAAAGCTATTGATCCTGAGACTGGCGTGGATGTTGTGACCATGGGAATGATTAAAGACGTGGAAGTGAAAAGTGGTGTTGCAAAAATAAGATTCACTCCTACCACTCCGTTCTGTCCGATGATTTCTGCTCTTGTTTCTATAATAAAGACTGCGGCTATGGAAGTGAAAGGACTGAAGGATGCGGAAGTGGAAGTTAGTTTCTGATGATTCTGAGCTTGCGCAATTTCTCAAAAATTCTGTCGAAAGGCTGTGTGGCTCGTTCGTACGCTTCGACAGTTCTTTTGTCAACTCTGCATATGGGGCCAAGCGAAATTTTTGCAGCCACTAAATAAGATGCTTCTACAAACATGCAATTAATTAAATCAGCACTGCTAGCTGGTTGCGACGTTAATATTTCAAAAGATTCATCAACCTTTCCTGCGAAATATTTTGTTCGCCATTTATGAGAAAAGGAAGTAATTATTAGCGGGTTTTTCCATCCCATTTTTTCAGCAGTTTTTTTTGAACTGTACAAATCTTCCAGTGTGCTGCGCGATCCAGGAGCAATTGCTAGCATATCAGCTTCAGGTATACCATTATCAACTGCGTATCTTTTCATCGCTTCACACTCTTTGCCGGCTATGATAATTTTACACAAAGATGTTGATTTGCAGCAATCAATTGCCTTTTGTATTCTGTCCTGAGCAAAATTATATCCATGCGTGTCAGGTCCTCCCGGCACAATTATGTAGCCGTGTTTCATGTATTCCAAACAATATTTTCAGAGTTAAATAGCTAATGCACTTCAGAAACCGATCGTCTTTTTGACTTTCAAGGATTTGGAAGATTAACTGTATTTTTCATTTTTCAAAGCCATAGCTTCTATGATTGAAAAATAAACAAATGGGATTATTCCCAAAATGCCATACGGTGACGATATCATTGCATAAAACGCCAGTGCTTTTGGTGCGCCGATGCTTGTGGAAATGATCGCCGGCACTTTTTTAGAACCTATATTTCTCGCCATCACTCTATAGATGTTCAAGTCTCCTATCAAGGGTGCCGCACAAAGCAGATAATTGCCCAACTTTTTCAATTTCTCTAATGTATTTTTCATTAAAACAGGTTTTGAAATTAAACATTTAAACACGTCCAAAATGAGAAATAAAATAAAGAATAGAAAAAGTTCAGTTCTTCACTATCTGAGATCAGAACTTCATCAAGCTGTCTACTAGCTTTTGTGTTGCTTGCTCATGGTCAGGTTCAGGCTTTATCATGTCTCTGACTAGGCGCTCTACTGCTTTCCTTTTCTCGACTTCGCCCATCTCGACTATGGCCCTGAACGGCTCAGCCAATCTGCTTGCCGCTTCTCTTGTAGCGTTCAGTTCTTTCGTGACTTCCACAAGAGCGCACCACAATTGAGCAACCTTGACGTCCTCAGCTTGGCAGTAAGCACACTTGTATTTTTTTGCCCTATTGAACAAGTCTGCTAAAATCTGCTGGTCGTCTTCGCTCAGACATTCTTTCCAATCATGCTCTTCGTCGAATATCATTAAATCACTTACTTTTCTATCGCATATTAAGATTTAAATACCTTTTGGTAGTAACAACTCAGCTACCACCCATAGGCAGCATCCATCGGTTTCAGGTCTCCGCTTTTTATCATTTTCGTATAATCTTCTTGCGACATATCGATTGCCTTGACTTCATTTTTTTGGCATGCAATTCTCGCGCTCGGAAATTTTCTACTAAATCTCGAATAGTTTTTAACTCTCAATAAGAAATGATTTCTTACTTCGTCTCCTCTTCTGACTTTTGTTTTTTTTACAGCGCTTTCTTCATTGTCTACCAAAAATATGACCCTGCCGTAAAAGTTACTGGTCAATCTTGTCAAACATAAAGGTTCATATGTGATATCAAAGTCTTGAATGATATCTGCTAATTCCTTCGGATTTAATCCGAATTTGTCATCACTGCTGCCATAAATTTTTGCCATACAAAAACACTCTTATCTAAACGCTTCAGCCCCGCATCCGCTGCGCCTTTTTCCCTTCATCATCCACAGCAACAAAAGTGCGAGCAATAGTATGACAAGCAGACCGATCAAAACGTATCCTATCATTTTGTATGGCAATACTGGTAATGTCAGCAATCCTGTAAACCAGCTTTTTTCTGCAACTTGCAGATTTGAAGAAGCTGAAGACTTTTCGCTGTCGCTGGAAGCGGTTATTGTAAAGTCTTCACTGCCTGCTTCACAAGGGACAGTTGCATAAGCATTTACACTAGTCCTGCTGTTTGCTTCCACATCAACCGCATTCAAGAACTTTATCCAGTTTGACGCCGATCCTGTTGCGACTAGGTTGAATGTTGATTTTGCATTGCCGACATTGATTACATCAAAAGTAAAACTGTTTACCTCGCATGCTTTGACATCATACTCTTTCTGCAATGACACCAGAGGTATGGCAGTAGTTTTCTCCTTGCATTCGCTTCCACTGCATCCACTTTCGCAGTGCTTGACCAACTGCCATGATTTGCTGCAGTCAGCATTCTGATATTCCTGCTTCAAATCATCCCCATAGCACTGGTAGTTTTCCAAGGATCTAGGAGAGCATTGGAACTTGTTTCTCACGCGGAAGCTGCCTGAATAGACAGTCGGGTTTGAGCTGCAGTCTGCATAAGTTACTTTGATCTTGTAGTATCCTTCCGTATCTACTGCTTTCGTGCAAGTCATGTAGCCAGAATCTCTTCCTGCCAGATAAGTAGTGCCAGGCACGCAGTTCATCGCTGTACAATAAGAGCCGTCGTCCTTGCAGACAAAAGGATTCACAGTGACGTAGCTGCCGCCGTCGCCATAGTTGAACATTGTTATAGTTGTTGAGATTGATTCTCCGACATAAGCATCGGAAGGCGTAGTAGCAGAAACAGTCACGCCGCAGTTGCCGCCGCATCCGTTTGCTGAACAAGTGTTAGAGCAGTATTCTACGTTGCTCCAATAAACGCTGCAGTCCGCATTTTGGTACAATCTCTGCCTCCATTGTCCATCACATCTGTAGCTGTTTGTAAATCCTGAACTGCAGGATAAGCAGCTGTTGCCTGAACAGCCGTTACTGCAAAACTGCTGGTTTATCCATGTATTTGTGCAGTCTGTGTATCTGTATTGCTGCTGCAGCCATCCACTTGAACATTGGTAAACACCAGTATATCCTGCCGAGCACCACGGAACAGTTGTAGTGGTAGTTGTTACTATTCTATTAAGGCAGATGCTTGCATATGCAGTCTGGCTGCACTGTATGTTTGCAGAAGTGCTCTGCGAATTATAATTAGAAGCTGAAGCTGTTATGCTGCAACCACCGATAGGAATTCCTGAAAAACTGGCATAGCCACTTCCGTCAGTGTAGCCAGCAGGGTCTTCTGCGCAGGCTGCATTTACGTAAGCGCCGTTTATTGGGCTGCCAGTTGAACAGTCTGTTACGCGGACGTTTAGGTTTCCGTACTGTGCGGAATAATAGTATGGGTAGTAATAATTGTAATTTGTTGAGCAAGGCCAGTTCGGATATGTGGAGCTGCCAGTGCAAATCTCATTTTCTGCGCACCACCTGTCTGCGACAAGATTGTTATAACTATCATAGCATGTGAAATGATTATGGTTTACACCGCCTCCGGGCTCGTTGCAAGTGCAGTATGCTGATGCTGAATAGGCATAGGCTATGCCGTAGTATTGCGGAACCGTACTTGTCGTGTAGTATTGGTAATATGAATATTGGTATGTGTAAGGGTGCGATTGGTAGTATTGGTAGTTTGCATTTTGCTGCGGATTTTCTTGGAGATAATGATACAAGTCCGGCGGAGTTGTTGCTTGGTTGCAGTAAGCGCCGTAGCGCGAACAAGTCGAGTCGTAAAAGTCTGTCAAGTCAAGCAGCTGTGCTGATGCTAGGCTTGGTAAAAAAGCAACTGCTAGCAATGCTATAAGAGGCAGTGCCAAGGCGTTCTTGAACATAGTTTACTATTATAACGAAAACTTTAAGAGCTTATCGCTTTATGCGAATTTACAGCTTCACAAACAATTAATTACACCTTTACAATTAAGGATTAGATGGTATGATTATCGCCGCGACAGGAGACGTGCATTCGCCGCAGCATTATGGACTTTTTCTCAGAGCATTGGACAGGCTTTCCGTCAAACCAAGCTTGCTGCTGATAACTGGAGACATGATAAACCGCGGCGACCTCAACGAGTTCAACAAAGTCTACAATGCCTTTTTCGGCAAGATCAATTGCCCCATAGTTTCTTGCTTTGGAAACAATGAATTTCAAGAATTGAGGCCGACGATAAAGTCGAAATATCCGGATATAAAATTCTTGGATGATGAAGCAGCAGTGCTGGACATAGGCGGGGTGGAAGTAGGCATAGTAGGAACAACTGGATCACTGGACACACCAACTCCGTGGCAGAGGGCTAATGTTCCAAACGTAGAGCAGCTGTATCAGAGCAGGGTGGCTTTGGTGGACAGATTTCTTCAAAGAATGAGAACACAGCTGAGGATAGCGCTGATGCACTATTCGCCTACGTATAAAACACTGGAGGGGGAGAATCCCCGATTCTTCGGTTCTTTTGGAATGCAAGCTTTTGAAAATGTATTGAATCAAAGAAAGCCTTCGCTGGTTTTGCACGGCCATTCGCATCACGGAATGAAAATGGCGTGGGTTGATTCTGTTCCTGTTTTTAATGTGTCGCTTCCTGCCAACAGGGAT
>Ga0315282_10002250_pt1 | contig 35742 bp, 32 predicted proteins | sample YL17G07_20_MG_FD_203693 | JGI IMG/M metagenome (GOLD analysis project Ga0315282, IMG submission 203693) | Sediment microbial communities from Yellowstone Lake, YNP, Wyoming, USA - YL17G07_20 | ecosystem: Environmental > Aquatic > Freshwater > Lake > Sediment | place: USA: Wyoming | collected...
CTCCTCGCAGAGAAGCTATGGAATTCAGGTGTCCATGAGGCTCGGATCCTTGCCCCTCTGATCGATCCTTCAGAAATGGTGACTGAAAAACAGATGGAAAGCTGGGTCAAGGATTTCGACTCCTGGGATATCTGCGATCAATGTTGCTCAAATTTCTTTGACAAAACGAAGTTTGCACATAAGAAAGCGATCGAATGGAGTAAGAGGAGAGAAGAGTTCGTCAAAAGGGCAGGGTTTGTCTTGATGGCCACGTTAGCTGTTCACGACAAAGAAGCCGATAACCAGAAATTTATGAGATTCCTACCCATCATTACAAGGGAAGCCACCGACGAGAGGAACTTTGTCAAAAAAGCCGTAAATTGGGCATTGCGACAGATCGGGAAGAGAAACTCCGCTTTGAATAAGATAGCCATTCAAACAGCAAAGCAGATTCAAAAGATAGATTCAAAATCTGCCAGATGGATTGCTTCGGACGCCCTCCGTGAGTTAACGAGCGAAGCCGTTCAAAAGAAATTCCAGAGATAAAGAGATGAGATGATGTGGAATTCCCGGAGACCCTTTTTATACTTAACCTTGGGGATTATCCAAGCCATCCATAGCATCGAGGAATATTTAACCCATCTTCCCAATCGTTTCCCGATCGTCACGGGGTACCTTCACAATGTGACGGGCTTCTTCCCCGTCCTTCGAATGAGTGACCAGGCCTTCGCCGTTCTGAACATCCTTATCATTACTTTCATTCTATCGATCGCTCCATTTGTCTATCAGAAGAAACATTGGGCTCTAAGAGTTGCAAAAGTCGTTGCTGTTGTAGAGATCCTTAACGGCATCGCCCATATTTCTTCAGCCATCTATGTCTGGAATTATTACCCTGGTTGTATCAGTGCTATTGGCTTGCTGGTGGTTGGGGTTCTTTTCTTCATGAGCAAGCTGTGATCCTCTCATATGTAAGGCCATTGCGAGAAGACAATACAAACGCATTAAACCCTTTGAAACAGACCCCTCACCCTTCCCCTTTCCCCTTGGAGGGGATAGAGAGGGGGTGAGGGGTGGACGAGCCCAATTGTCAAAATTAATATTACGTTTGTATTAGTTTTTTATTGGCAAGATAAAAGCTATTTCATCTATAACCGCATAACATCCGCATGAAGGCAGACGGTAAAAGCTGGCGCTTTTCCCGCTGCTTATGCAGGACGTTGAACGAAGGAATGACAAATGAATAACAAGCAGACTCTGGCGTGAGGTCTACACTCTTCACAGGGCAAATTGAACGGTAAGCCTTTCGGGAAATGAATTCAATTCTCTTGGCAGAATTTGGTGGAAAAGGTGAATGATGAGAAGAATCTTGAAGCTGATATGGTCAGGTTCGAAAAGGGTCTCAAATCGAGGCCGAAGTATCCTTGGGTTGTTATCCCGAGCGGATCATCCCAGAAGATCTCAGGAACGACCCGTCAGGAACTTCAGACAACTTGAGCATGCGATCAGAACGGGTCAGCCGGTTACGTTTACCTATCTGAATAGGAGCAAGGAGGAGAGCCATCGAAGAATTTTTCCAAAGAAATTATTCAGGCGCAAAGAAGCAATCTACTGCCGAGCCTTCGATGCCCGTCGCAAAGAATACAGAGCCTTCAGATTAGACAGAATGAATCACTTGAAGATTGACCTGAAAAGAAAGCACATGGCGAAGAGCGAGTAACAAAAGGAGTCCGAGCGACAACCATTAACAAGGCATAGCTGTTTAACTGAACTGAGAGGAGGGACAAACGATGAGAGTCTTAGTTGTATTCTATTCGATGTACGGCCACGTTTATCGTCTTGCAGAGGCGATTGCAGAAGGCGCAAGGGAAGTGAAAGGAGCAGAGGTTGAGATGCGGCGAGTCCCCGAGACGTTGTCAGAAGAGATCCTTGGGAAAATGGGGGCGATCGAAGCCCAGAAGGCGTTTGCTCGCATCCCCGTATGCAACGTTGATGAACTTGCATCTGCTGATGCGATCATTTTTGGCACACCGACAAGATTCGGAAATATGTGCGGGCAGATGAGGCAATTCCTCGATGCAACAGGACAACTCTGGGCAAAAGGCGCCCTTGTTGGCAAGGTGGGAAGCGTCTTTACGAGTTCCAACACACAGCACGGAGGTCAGGAGTCTACGATTCTGAGTTTTCACATTACGCTTCTCCATCAGGGAATGGTCATTGTGGGTTTACCGTACACCTTCCAGGGGCAGATGCGCATGGATGAGGTCACGGGCGGGTCTCCGTATGGGACGTCAACGATCGCAGGGAGTAAAGGGGAACGGATGCCAAGCCAGAATGAGTTGGCGGCAGCACGTTTCCAGGGGCGGCATGTAGCAGCAATTGCTTTCAAATTGACAAAATAGGAAAATTGGGCGACAAGCGGCAGGCGAAAGGCAGCCAGGTAAGAGACAGCAGGTTATGTTGACAGACGGGAGGTTTATTGTTAGGTTCTTACACGTTCAAGTCTGAGAATTCATCTCTAACATTTTTCTGAAACCCACAGTAAGGAACTCCCCTCCCCACCGTGGGAGGAGATTCACCCTGTTAGATAGAATATTTGTTGAACTGCGGGGTCTAATAAAGAACTTATCTAACAGGGTGAAGGGGAGGGGGGACTCAATCAAGACCCAAATGCTTTTGTCCACCCCCACCCGCGCCCTCCCCCATCGAAAGGGGGAGGGGATTACTGGGGAAATTTCAAATATTCTTGATTAGGATTTTGGCATGTTTCATAAGGGACCTGACTTTAAAAAGAATCTTTCCTCTCGGGGGCTCTTCATCACAGGAACGGATACGGGAGTGGGAAAGACAGTCGTGGCAGCGGGCCTGGTTGCCTCCCTAAGACACTCGGGGTTCGATATTGGCGTGATGAAACCTATCGAGACGGGGTTCTCGCTACGGTCTTCAGATGCAGTCTTTTTGAAGAGAATCGCCTGCGTGAAGGATTCTTTAGACTCCATTTGCCCCTATCGTTTAAAACATCCCCTCTCACCCTTTACCGCGGCAAAGATAGAGAACGTTTCCATCCGTTTTGAGAGGATTGCCCGGGCTTACGAGGGGTTATTACAAAATCATCAGGCCCTTCTCGTGGAAGGAGCCGGAGGGCTTCTCGTACCTATCACCCGGGAAAAAATGATGGCTGATTTGGCCCTCTATTTGAAGTTGCCTGTGCTCATCATTTCCCGAACCGGTCTGGGAACGATAAATCACACCCTTCTTTCGGTTGAAGCGGCGAAGCAGAGAGGGGTAGAGGTGGCAGGGGTGATCTTCAATCATTTAGGGCCGCGGAAGGGACTGGCGGAGAGAACGAATCCCTCAGTCATAAGATATTTTCTCGATGTGCCCATCCTCGGAGAGATTCCCTATGCCCCCTTTCTGAAAAGGAAGGAGCGAATTGACGAGAGGATTAAAGCGTGGGTGGAATCCCACGTGGACATGAACAGAATCCGGGCTGTTTTAGGGATATGACGGATCCCCGGAATGAAGAAATTCCCGAATCCCGCCTCAAACCTCAAACCTCAAACCTCAAACCTATTTTCCCTTTAGTCCGTATTTCTCCGCTACCTCTTTAAATCCCGGAAGTGACTTTTCAATTGTCTTCGTTTCCACTGCATAGGCAATCCTGAAGTTACCAGGTTTCCCAAAGCCCCTACCTGGGACGACCAAGATCCGCTTGGATTGGAGTTCTTTGACAAAGGCCACATCATCCTCAATGGGAGCTTTTGGGAAGAGGTAGAAAGCCCCTTGGGGTTTGACGACCTGATAGCCAAAGGATCTCAGGGCATTGTAAAGCAGATCGCGTTTTTCCTCATATTCTCTGATCTTGATCGAATTTCTCTGGAGAGGGGTGATCAACCTCTGCATCAATGCCGGAGCATTGACAAACCCCAGCGTTCGATTGGCGAAGATGATAGCAGAAATCAGTTCCCCGGTTCCTTCGCAAAGGGGACTCACAGCCACATAACCGATCCTCTCGCCAGGGAGGGAGAGATCTTTGGAATGAGAAGTGATCCGGATGGTCTGGGGATAGTAATGAAAGTGGATAGGCATCTTTATCCCATCATAGACGATTCGCCTGTAGGCTTCATCGGTGATGAGATAGAGGATTTTCCCTAACTCTTTACTCTTCCTTTTCAGCATCTCCCCCAACTGTTCGAGAGATTTCTGGTCGTAAACAACCCCAGTGGGATTATTCGGAGAGTTGATCAGGACGGCTTTTGTCTTTTTACCGATTGCCTTCTCAACCTCTGTGACGTTTAAGGAGAAATCCTCATTCGTCTCAACCAATCGGATCTGGCCACCGCAATTCTCAATATAAAATTTGAATTCCATAAAGTAGGGAGATGGAACGATGACCTCATCTCCATCATCCAGGATGGCTTTGAAGACTACATTCAGGCCACCGGCTGCCCCAACGGTCATTACCACAAGGTCCTCGTTGAAAGGAAGACCTGATTCTTCCGCAAGGAACTCCGCAATGGCCTTCCTCGTTTCACTATAGCCGCTATTGGGCATATAGCGATGCATCCCGATGATGGGTTCATCTGCAAGAGCTTTAAGAGCCTTCTTCAATGAAGGGGGCGGCTCCAGGTTAGGGTTTCCGAGGGAAAAGTCGAAAACATTCTCTGCACCATGAAGCCGCTTCAACTCCTCCCCTTCCTCAAACATTCTCCTCACCCATGAAGCACCCTCTAAAACATTCTTCACCTTTTTTGAAATGACCATTTCGATTCCCCTTTCTAGCTGAAAAATTCGAAATCCCTGCCTACCGGCAGGCAGGCGAATATCGAAGCCTTTACCCTGTTAAGTAATTTCACCCGAAGCTGACGATTTTATTTACCCAAGGCGGATCGTGATACATCGCCCTCGAAGTTACACAAAACCTACTTAACAGGGCGGGCAAATAAAAAAAAGCCATAGAGTTGCCCCTATGGCTTTAATATATAAAAAAGCCATGGGGCCTCATCAGTCACCCATGGCTTTTCATCCCCATATTGGGAATGGCCTTATGGGTGACTTTTTTCAAAATAAAAATAAAAGTAATAAAAAATAAACCCTTGGTCCATGATTTTTCCTTTAGATGCGATATTAAACATATTGGATCAGGAATGTCAAGGGGGAATTTGGAGATTCCCGGAAAGGTCTAAGAATCCCTGAGAGCGAAAAGTATTTTTTCAGAGCTCTCATTTTCACCCATCCTTTGCTCCGGAATCCGTTTTTTTGACCGGCAAGCGCTCCGTAAGCCCCGCCTTGTGGGCAGGGAGCTTCAAAAGCGATGTTTCAATAAGGGCCAACCCTATGGAAAGCTTAGGGTTTGGCATGGGCGCAAAGGATTGACATTTTATGAAAATCCTTTTAGTATTGCGAAGATACAACTCGGTTTACAATTGAGAGAAAGATGGCTGGAGAGAAAAGACTCGCCCGAACGAGAAACATTGGGTTTATGGCCCATATCGATGCCGGGAAGACGACCGTCACCGAGAGGGTCCTCTACTATACGAAAAAGATCCATCGCATGGGGGCGGTCGATGACGGGACGGCTGTCATGGATTGGATGCAGCAGGAACAGGAGAGGGGGATCACCATTACCTCCGCAGTCACGACGGTGGAATGGAAGGGGAACACCCTTCATATCATTGATACTCCAGGCCACGTGGACTTTACCATCGAAGTGGAAAGGTCCCTTCGAGTGCTGGATGGAACCATTGCTATTTTCAGCGCTGTCGAAGGAGTGGAGCCTCAGTCAGAAACGGTGTGGCACCAGGCGGACAAATATAGTGTTCCTAAAATGGCCTTTGTCAATAAGATGGACCGAATCGGATCAGACTTCCTCGGAACAGTGAAGATGATCAGGGAAAGGCTGGGCGCCAATCCTTTGATCATCCAAATCCCCATTGGTGTTGAGGACGAGTTCATCGGAGTGGTCGATCTCATCAAATTGAAAGGGATCGTATGGGATGAACACAGTTTGGGGGCCGAATTCAGAGAGATCACGGTCCCCAAGGAGTTGAAGGAGGAGACTTCGACCTATCGAGCCAAGGTGATAGAATCCCTTGCCGAGTTGGATGATCCCCTGATGGAGAAGTATCTCGGTGGCGAAGAGATCACCGAATCCGAGATAAAAGCAGCTCTGAGAAGAGCGACCATCGCGATGAAAGCCGTTCCAGTTCTCTGCGGCGCAGCCCTGAGAAACCAGGGAATACAGCCCCTGATCGATGCCATCGTAGACTACCTTCCCTCCCCTCTGGATATACCACCGGTGGAAGGAAGGCATCCGGTGACAGGCGAGACGGTTCGCCGGATGGCAAAAGATGAAGAGCCCTTTACGGCCTTAGCGTTCAAGGTGATTATGGATGAGGGGAGAAAACTGGTCTATATCCGGATTTATTCAGGTCTGTTGAAAGTAGGAATGGAGGTTTACAATCCCCGGCTGAAGAAGGGAGAGAAGATCTCAAGAATCTTTATGATGCATGCGAACCAAAGGACTCGTGTTGAAGAGGCGAAGACCGGGGAGATTGTAGCTGTCATGGGATTGAAGGAGACTACCACAGGGGATACCATCTGCGATCGGGGCCACCCCGTTCTCCTCGAACCCATTGATTTTTATAAACCTGTCATGTCGGTGGCTGTGGAGCCAAAGACCAACCGGGATCAGGAAAAGCTCGCCGAGTTTCTGGAGAAACTGAGCGATGAAGATCCCACCTTTCAGGTCAAATCTGAGGAGGATACGGGTCAGACGATCATCTCCGGGATGGGAGAATTGCACTTGGATGTGCTGGTCAATCGACTCCAGACGGAATATCACCTTGACGTCAATGTGGGAAGGCCCCAGGTTGTCTACCGAGAGACGGTGGAAAAAGAAGCCGAGGCATCGGCCAAATTCATGAAGGAGATGGATGAAGTCAAGCATTTTGCAGAGGTCTTTCTGCGGATTGGGCCCAATGGTCGAGGCAAAGGGATTGAATTTCATACTGAAGTCCCGGAGGGGACCCTCCCTCTGGAAGGGATCCTTTCTGTGGAAGAGGGGATCCGGGAAGCTTCCACGGTGGGAGTCGTTCTCGGTTACCCCATGACAGATATTCGTGTCACCCTTTTAAAAGCCAACATCGACTTGAATCATCCATCCCCGCTGGCGCTGAAAATTGCCTCGGCGAATGCCTTGAGGGATGGCTGCCGAAAGGCCCAGCCCGTTCTTATGGAACCGATGATGGAGGTGAATATCATCGTTCCTGAAGAATTCATGGGTGAGGTGGTGGGTGATCTGAAGGCAAGAAAGAGTTCTGTTGAAGCCATTACCCCCAAAGGGAAGATTACCATGATCAAAGCCGTGGTTCCCCTGACCCGGATGTTCGGATACTCTACAGACTTGAGGTCCCTGACGCAAGGTCGAGGGACCTTTACGATGCAATTCGAACGTTATGATAAAATGATTTCTTAATCGCCTTCCCCCCTTTGGTAAAGTCGGTACGACTCGAAACGGAAGGAAGGTGTGAAATCATTGGAATTTAGGTCGGGCAAGAATATCTTCAAAGTTTTACAATTGCGATCATTTGGCAGGGCAAAGGTAACGGGACCCTGTCAGCAGTCAAAACGCATTGAATTCCCTTCGCCGCGAGTAGTTGGAGCAAAAAGGTAACGCTGTAAAACTTTTCCGACACTCCTGCCCGACCTCTTTACGAAAAATTGTTCCATGGCCTTAGCGGGTTGGGAGGATTATGAAGGACCAATGGTGGACGAAGAAATCCTCCGCCTCCTGAAAGATCATTCTCCAGGATTCCTCTCGGGAGAGGAGATCAGCCGTCGACTGAAGGTGACTCGGGCAGCGATCTGGAAAAGGGTGAGACATCTGAGGGCCTTGGGGTATGAGATTGAAGCTTCGACACGGACCGGATATCGATTGATTCGATCTCCAGACCTGCTCACTCCTTCTGAAGTGAGACCCCTCCTCAGGACGAAATGGATGGGAAGGAGCATCCACCATTTTCATGCCATGGATTCGACGAACTCAATGGCTTATCAGTTGGCCCTCCAGGGTGCTGAAGAGGGAGAGATCGTCGTTGCAGAATCTCAGAAGAAAGGGAGAGGAAGGCTGGGGAGGAAATGGTTCTCCCCGCCATTAACCAACCTCTATCTTTCCATCATTCTTCGCCCAGAGATTCCTCCTCAACAGGCCTCCCTCATGACTTTGATGGCAGCGGTGGCCACGGCAGATGCCATCCATAAATTTTCAGGGCTTCAGCCCATGATCAAATGGCCCAATGATATCCTTTTGAAAAATCGAAAAGTGGCAGGGCTTCTGAATGAGATCCATTCGGAGATGGATCGGATCCATTTCGTTGTTCTGGGCATTGGGGTTAACCTCAATATGGATGAGAAAATGTTTTCAAAAGAGATCCGGAGCCTCGCGACCTCATTAAAGAGAGAGATGGGGCAATCCGTTTCAAGAAAGGCCTTCCTTCAGACCCTGTTGGAGGAATTGGAAATCTGGTATGAAACTTTCTTAAAAGAGGGTGCGCCTCCTATTTTGCAAGCATGGAGAGATAAGGCCCAGATCCATGGAAGACCTGTAAAAGTGACCTCCTTCGGGGAGATTCTGTCAGGTACGGCCATCGATGTTGATAACGATGGAGCGTTGATTTTAGAGACAAAGGCGGGAGAACGGAAGAGAGTTGTGGCAGGAGACATTGAGTATAAGAGATAAGAGGCTGAGATTAAGGTTGAGGTTGAGAGATAATCCCCCTCAGTCCCCCTTTAGTAAAGGGGGATAAAGGGGGATTTGTCTGAGGCTTATTTCAGGGGAGGGAGGTACTATGCTGCTCGTCATCGATGTGGGGAATACGAATACGGTCCTGGGGGTTTATGATGGAGAGGTGCTGGTCGATCACTGGCGGATTGGGACCGAAAGGAACAAGACAGCGGATGAGTGGGGAATCCTCTTTCGGGATCTCTTCATGTTCGACAAGATCGATATCAAAGATTTTGAGGGAATGATCATCTCCTCTGTTGTCCCTCCGGTCTTAGACATGCTGCAGAGGATGGCGGATAAATATTTTCATGTTGACCCTCTGATCGTTGGACCCGACATTGAGACGGGAATGCCGGTCTTTTATGAGAGCCCTTCAGAGGTGGGAGCTGATCGCATTGTGAATGCCGTGGCTGCCTTTGAGCGGTATAAGAGAAGTCTCATTGTGGTGGATTTCGGAACCGCCACCACCTTCGATTATGTTTCAGCGAAAGGTGAATATTTCGGAGGTGCCATCGCCCCTGGCATTGGCATTGCCTCAGAGGCGTTATTTATTCGGACCTCCAAACTTCCCCGGGTTGAGATTGTCAAACCGAAGCGGGTCATTGGAAAGAATACGATCCAGAGCATGCAGTCCGGAATTTTTTACGGGTATGTGGGGTTGGTCGATGAGATCGTCAGACGGATGAAGAAGGAGACGAAGTCGAACCCCAAGGTGATTGCCACGGGTGGACTGGCAAACCTGATCGCTACCGAGTCCGAGACCATTGAGGAAGTGAATGAATTCTTGACCCTGGAAGGTTTGAGAATCATCTACGAAAGGAACCAGAAGAAGACCAGGAGGCAGAAGGCGGAAGGCCGAAGGCAGAAAGCAAATAGCTAATGGCTAATAGCCAATAGTTTTTGGTTCAAGGAACCATTCCACTTCTCTATGCGCTATGCCCTTTGCTCTCTGCTAATTATTTATTTCCTTTATACCATTCCACAAATCTCTTAATTCCTTCCTTCATGTTCACTTTAGGTTCATATCCCAGCATTCGCTGTGCCTTGGTCACGTTGGCGTACGTCAAAGAAACATCTCCGGGCTGAGGCTCTAACCTTTCGATATTCGCCTTCTTCTCCAGGGCTTCCTCGATCAGGTCGATCAATTCCTTCAGAGAGGTGGTCTGAGATTCTCCAAGATTGTATATCTCAAATCCCTGATGACGATGAATGGCCGCTAACATTCCTTCGATCAAGTCATCAATATAGGTATAGTCCCTCCGGGAGGAGCCATCTCCATACACTGGAATTTTTCCGCCGTGGTCGATCAGCCGGATGAATTTGTGGATCGCCATCTCCGGCCTTTGCCTCGGACCATAGGCTGTGAAGATCCGGAGACAAGCAATGTTTATCCCATGAAGATGATGATAAGAGTAGCAGAGGAGTTCCCCAGCCCGCTTCGTGGCCCCGTAAGGCGAGATGGGTTGAGTATCAAGGTCCTCCTCGGAGAACGGGACTTTTCGGGATTCCCCATAAACCGACGAAGAGGAAGCGAATATGAATTCTTTTATTCCAAACTCTCTGCAGCTTTCCAAGAGGATGATCGTCCCTCTGATATTGACATCCTGGTAAAGCAAGGGATCTGTGATGGAGGGCCTCACGCCTGCCCTGGCTGCCAGATGGACGACGAGGTCGAATCGGGTCTTCTTGAAGACCTCCTGGAGTTGTTCGCGATTTCGAATATCTCCGGCGACAAGTTCAAACTGGCCAGGAAATTTTCTTACTAACCCCCCCACGTTCTTGATTTTGATATTGGGATCGTAGAAGGGGTCGAAGTTGTCAAAACAAATCACATGGACCCCTTCTGTTAAGAGGTGTTCACAGAGATGGGAGCCGATAAACCCCGCCCCGCCTGTCACTAAAACATTCTTTTGTAATGCCATGTTAACCTCTCTTGCCCCTGCCTACCGGCCCCGGTCCCGACCGAGGGCGGGGCAGACAGGCTATGCGCTTTAGGTTGGTTTAGTTGTCATAGGATATTTTAGCAATAAAGCGAGGCCCAAGGCAATCAAGGGAGTTGCGAAAATAGTTTTTATTGCCATAGGGACGCCCCAGGTATCCGCGATCGTTCCAAGGAGAGTGACTCCAATAGCTCCTGCACTAATGGTGAACCCGACCATCATCCCCGAGGCCATTCCTAGATGGTGTGGAAGTATGGCTTGGGCCATGACTGTCGTCAGACCAAAGGATGAGATTAATACCATCCCTGAAATCCCCAAGAGAATGAACGTGATGAACCCGCTGCTATTGTAGAAGAGAAGAAGGAGAGGGAAGGATAGTAGTAAAGTAAGCAAAAGGAATTTCTTGTGGCCCCAACGATCCGCCAATGGGCCACCGATTAGTGTTCCCAATGCACCTGCGATCAGAAACGTTGAAACGAGTTTCCCCGCATATAGAGGACTTCTTTTGAGATAATTGATGTAGTAAAAAGGGATGTAGGTTGCCAGCCCCAATTGGGTACATGCTCTCACGGTGGCAATGCTGATAAGAAGAAAGAACGTGGTCTTCTGGTTTCGTGCGAGAGGTGTTTCCATCTGTTTCTTCGCTTCTTTATGAGCAGACTTAACAGGAGAGAATAGCCATGATAGGTTGAGGAATAAGATGACAGCAATTAGAATTCCAGGTATGACCAAGCCCAGAGTCCCCTTGAGTCCAAAGTAATTGACGAGTGCAAGAGCCGTGATCGGACCAAAGGCAATCCCCAAGTTTCCGCCTACTGCAAAAAGTGACATGCCTGTTGCCTTCTTATCGCCGGTGAAAAAGTAGGCTGTTTTGAACCCTTCCGGGTGGAAACTTGCAACCCCAACGCCGGTCATCATGACACAAAGAAGGAGGAGTGAGTAATTGGGTGCAAAACCCGCCAAGGCCATTCCAAGGCAGGCAACGAAAGGAGTCAAAGGAAGAAACCATCCCATGGGTTTTTTATCGGATAGATGTCCAAAAACAGGTTGGATAATCGAAGAAGTTAGGTTAGCAGAGAGAAGGATGGCTCCTGATAAAGTATAGGAAAGGCTCAAAGCCTCTTTAAAGAGAGGGAGAAGAGCGGGCAGGGCCCCTTGATTGATATCGGTTATGAAATGGCCGACGCTGAGAATGGCGAGCGCCTTCTTGTTGATTTTCGTCGTTTCCATTCGCAAGAGCTACCATTATCAATGATGGAAATTCCTTTTGTCAAATGGTATTTGGGGCATTTCATAGGCCGTCCTAATAGACATTTAGTCTTTTTTTGGATATGATTAATAATTAAAAAGGGCTCAAGGGATCGAGCCTGCCTGCCGGTAGGCAGGGGTTCAAGGGGTCAAGTAAAAATATTTCATAATAGCTGGAACCCTGGAACCCTCGAACCCTTATAAAGCTTTTAATAGGGGATTGATTATGAAGATTGCTATTTCTGGAAAAGGTGGGGTTGGAAAGACCACGCTTGCAGGGGTGATGGCTCGTATTCTGGCTGCAAGAGGGAAAAAGGTTCTTGCGATCGACGCAGACCCGGATTCCAATCTGGCCTCAGCCGTTGGTCTTACCAGAGAGGCCCTGGATAAATTATCTCCTATTGCTTCCATGACCTCTATGATTGAGGAAAGGACCGGAGCAAAGAAAGGGTCGTTCGGATCCATGTTCAAACTCAACCCTAAAGTTGATGACATTCCTGACGAGATGGGAGTAACCTACGAAGGGGTTAAGCTCCTTCTTTTGGGCTGCATCCCTCAGGGAGGTGGGGGCTGCTTCTGTCCTGAAAATGTCCTTTTGAAGAATCTGATCCGTCACCTATTGGTTCAGCGGGAGGAGGCTCTCATCATCGATATGGAGGCGGGACTAGAGCATCTGGGAAGGGGAAGCACAGGATATGTGGACGCCCTGATTATTGTCGTGGAGCCCGGCCAAAGGGCCATCAATACAGCCAAGCAGATCAAGAAACTAGGTGAGGATCTGAAGATAAAGAATATGATGATCGTTGGAAACAAGATCAACTCTGATCAGGATAGGAGGATCATTGAGGAGAACCTTTCCGATTTTCCTGTTTTGGGCCACATGAGTTTTAACGCAAAGATTCTCCAGGCAGACCGGGAAGGGAAATCCCCTTATGACATTGACGAAAAGATCAAAGAGGAGGTGGGGGGTATCCTCTCGGAACTGGAGAAAAGAATATAGCGGTTGATTCAGTGTCAAATGTCAAAGTTCAAAGTTCAAATCAAGTTCAAATTTCAAACCCCAAATGTTAAATATCTTGACATTGAGTCATTTGTCATTTATTTGGCATTTGGATTTTGACATTTGGCATTATTGTTTCAGGATAGTATGATTCGTACGATTTTCGTTTGGTCCTGCATTGTCGTAGCCACCCTGAGCCTGGGGTCTTTGGTTCTTATTACCTACCCTTTTGACCGAAAGGGGGAGGTGGCTCACCGTTATGCGAGGCTTTGGGGAAGGGTGGCTCTCTGGGCGAACCAGGTAAAGGTGAGCGTGGAGGGGATGGAAAATTTAAAAGGAAAGGGACCTTATATCTTCATGTCGAACCACCAAGGGAGTTATGACATCTTCGCCCTCCTGGGCCATCTTCCTTTTCAATTTAAATGGTTGGCCAAGAAGGAACTTTTTTCTATTCCCTTCTTCGGATGGGTCATGGCTGCGGCAGGTTATATCAGCATCGATCGAGAAGGAACCCGGGAGACCGTGGAGGCTATGAACAAGGCTGCTGAGAGAATTCGGGATGGGATGTCCGTTGTGATCTTCCCTGAAGGCTCACGGAGCCCGGATGGTACGATTCAGCCTTTTAAAAAAGGAGGATTCACCCTGGCGATCAAGTCAAAGGTTCCCATTGTCCCTCTGGCACTCACCGGGAGCCGGGAGATCATGCCCAAGGAACGATTGACGGCCGCTTCAGGGGAGATTAGAATTCGGATGGGTCGCCCGATTGAGACCATCCAGCATTCGATGAAGGACCGGAAGGATTTGATGGAGAAGGTGAGAGAGACGATCTTGGAAAATTTTAGGTTGATTTCCAGAGAGAAAAGCGAGGAGAAATCGTGAATGAAGATTCCATCAAAGAGAAGTTGAAACGTGAGATCATAGGGATTCTCCTGATTGCCCTGGGGATCTTCCTCTTCATGAGTTTGGTGACCTTCGATCCCGCGGATCCCTCTCTCTTTTCCTATACCTCTTCAAAGGTCAAGGAGATCCATAACTGGATGGGGGTTGTGGGTTCCTATATGGCCGGGTTCCTGTTCCATGGATTTGGCCTTCCCTCATTTCTGATCCCTTTCGTCCTCAGTATCTATGCCTTCAGTTTCATTTTTCGGTGGGAATGGAAATATCCTCTGATCAAATGGATCGGGTGGGGCATCTTCCTCCTGGCCACTTCTTCCCTCTTTGGTTTATGGTTGAAGCCCCTTCGGATCTATCAGCACGACCTCTTGGTGGGAGGGTTCATCGGAGAGCTATTTTCGAAGACCCTGGTTCGGTATTTTAATCTTCCTGGAGCTACCATCCTTTTGTTGCTGATCTTGATCGTCGCCTTCGTTCTGGGGACAGGGATTTCCTTCATCTCCGTCGTCCACCGCCTGGCAACTCTCATGAGCCGATTGGTTGAGAAGATCAGCACCCTTAAAATACTCAGGAAGGAGCGAGCCGAGAGAGCCAAGAAGCTGGTCAAGCAAAAGAAAAAAGAAGAAGCGAAGGAAGTCGTCACGCCCATGGTCATTGAGAAGCCTCACGCTCCTGTTAAGAAAGAGGAGATCGTTGAACAGGAAGCTTTTGAATTTATGGAGTCTAAAAAAGCTTTTCAGCTTCCCCCTCTCTCCCTGCTGGAGGCTGAAGTGGAGAAGAGGCAGAAGATCGATCGGGACAGTCTGATCATGAATTCCCGCATCCTTGAGAATAAACTTCTCGACTATGGGGTGGAAGGCCGGGTGGTCGAAGTGAGGCCCGGACCCGTCATCACTGTTTATGAATTTGAACCAGCCCCCGGAGTGAAGGTGAGCAAGATTGTTAACCTCGCTGACGATCTGGCTCTTGCCCTGAGTGCGCTCTCGATTCGGATTGTGGCCCCCATTCCCGGTAAGTCCGTGGTGGGCATTGAAGTCCCAAACACAAACAGGGAGACGGTTTTCCTTAAAGAGATCATCGATTCCGACCCCTTTCGGGGTTCCAAATCAAAACTTTCTTTTGGCCTGGGAAAGGATATCGCAGGAGACCCCTCGATCGTCGATCTTGGCAGAATGCCCCACCTCCTGGTGGCCGGGTCAACCGGATCTGGAAAGAGCGTCTTCATCAATTCGATGATCTGCAGCGTCCTCTTTAAAGCAACTCCGGAGGAAGTCCGGTTTCTCATGATCGATCCAAAGATGCTGGAGCTCTCCAATTACGAAGGGATTCCTCACTTGCTCCTGCCCGTCGTCACCAATCCCAAGAAGGCAGCGATTGCTCTGAAGTGGTTGGTCGATGAGATGGAACGGCGATACACCGTTTTAGCTGAAAAGGGTGTGAGGAATATTGAACATTACCACCAGAGGATGGAGAAGGAACTGAAAGAAAAGGGAAAGGTCTATAAACGGAAAGGCAACCAGTTAGAGGGGGGCGAGGAGAAAGCACCTGAAGAGATGGAGAGGATTCCTTACATCGTGGTGGTGATTGATGAACTGGCCGACCTGATGATGATCTCTTCGAGAGAGGTAGAGGAATCGATCACACGACTGGCTCAGATGGCGAGGGCCGTGGGTATTCATCTTCTGCTGGCCACCCAGCGGCCATCCGTTGATGTGCTCACAGGCATCATCAAAGCCAATTTCCCTGCGCGGATCTCTTTTCAGGTCACTTCGAAGGTCGATTCTCGAACCATCCTGGATACGATTGGGGCAGAGCATCTTCTGGGAGCTGGAGATATGCTTTTCCTCCCTCCCGGTAGTTCGAAACTGACACGGATTCACGGTGCTTTCGTCTCGAGCGGAGAGATCAACCGGATCGTTGAATTCTTGAAAAAGCAGGGAAAACCGTCCTACGATTCTTCGATTCTCCTTGAAGTGAAAAAAGAGAAGGAAGGGGCGGCAGGCGACGATGACTATGATGAGAAATATGATGAGGCAGTGGCCTTTGTCGCCGAGACCGGACAGGCTTCGATCTCTCTCATTCAAAGGCGATTTCGGGTCGGTTACAACAGGGCGGCCCGCATTGTCGAGAAGATGGAAGAAGAAGGAGTAGTAGGTCCCTCTGATGGCGTCAAGGCAAGAGAGGTGCTGGTTAAAAAAATTGAATAAACCCCGTTTGAAAGGATGGGGGGTAGGCCTTTCTAACGGGGTAAAGGGGAAGAAAAGATGAGAGGCAGTTTCGTGTTTGTGAGCATGGGTCTTATGTTAATGAATCTGACCATCCTTCCGATTGTCTTTGGAGCAACAGGCCAAGAGGTTCTCGGAGAAATTCAAAACCGATACGAAAAGACGAATGACTCGGAAGCTAATTTCTTACAAGAATATTTTGGAAAGATGATGAAAGGAGGTCCCAAAGGGGAGGGGAAGGTCTATTTTAAGAAGAAAGGGATGATGCGATGGGATTACGAGGTCCCGAACCAGAAGATCATCTCGAATGGCCGGGCCCTATGGTTCTACCGACCGGATGACAATCAGGTAATGGTTTCCGATGTGTCAAAGGATTTTCTGGAGAAGACCCCGCTGGCCTTTTTGGCGGGAGAGGGGGATCTGCGTCGAGATTTCAATCTCCTCAATTTCAACGAGTCCGTCTCTCCCAAAGAGGATCACTATGTGGTTGAGTTAGCCCCCAAGGAGCCTCACGCTGGCTTATCCAAGTTAAGCCTGACCGTTGATAAAAAGACCTATCAAGTCGTTCAAGCAGATGTCATTGACGCAATGGGAAATGTGACCCGGACTCGTTTCCTCGATATCAAAACCAATCTGAACCTTCCCGACTCCCTCTTCCATTTTACCATTCCTCCAGGAGCAGAGGTGTTGAAGATCCAGGAACCCTCTCGTCCTTCTCCCGGCGGAAAAGGGAAGCCGACAAAGTAGACCCCGTTAGAATAGACGGGGCTTTAACCCTGCCTTTTCTATAGGGAATTGATATATATATTATCCCCACCATGAATGGCGGGGTTTTCTAACGGGGTAAAAGAATGCCGTTATTCGAGACGAACGCTATTGTGACCCGCTCCCTCAATTATGGGGAATCTGACAAGATCGTCACCTTCTTCAGCAAAGATTTCGGAAAGATCAGAGCGATTGCTAAAGGAGCGAGAAGAAGCAGGAAGCGATTTCAGAATGCCCTTGGCCTGTTCTCGCATATTCGTCTCATCTTTTTTGACCGGGAAGGAGCCGGCCTGGTGAGAGCAGAGAGTGGCGACATCCTTCATACTTTCCCGAGGATCAGAGAAAATCTAACAAAAATCTACCATGGAAACTACTTCTTAGAATTGGTGAACGAGATGGCCGGGGAGCGGGAGGCGAACCCGGAGGCCTTCGATCTTCTCCTCTCTTTCCTATTGGGCCTTGAAGAGAGAGAACCGGAGGAGGAGAGATTGAGAATGTTTGAAATCCGGATGCTTTCCCTCTTTGGTTACCGGCCTAATCTGAAAAGATGTGATGTCTGTAAGAAGGATTGGGAGGAGTTGCGAGGGGCGCTTCATCTCTTTTTCTCTCCCGAGAAAGGGGCAATGGTCTGTGAGGGTTGTTCGAAAATGTTGAATGGCCTTATTCCTCTTTCTTTGGGTACGGCAAGGTTAATCGAGGAGGTTTCCCAGATAGATCTGCCGAAGATCCACAGACTGAAGTTCACTCCTCAAGCCTTAACCGAGAGTCGAGTACTTCTTCCAAAGTTTATCACCTATCAACTGGGGAAGGAGTTGAAGTCGCTGAAGGCACTGAAGGATCTGAGCCACGGGGTTGTAGAAAATTTCAAATTTCAAAATTCAAATATCAAATGAATGTCAAAGTCCAAATTCCAAAATAATTTGACATTAGAGCTTTGGATTTGATTTGGCATTTGAGCTTTGTCATTTGACATTTTAGTAAAGGATACGATTGACACCCAAGCGTTAAACATGCTAAACCCTACACACACGAAGCGAGAGGAGATTGGATGAATTTTCAGGAATTGATCTTTTCGCTGGAGCGGTTCTGGGCAGATCAGGGATGTGTGATTCAACAACCCTATGATTTAGAGGTGGGCGCAGGGACGTTCAATCCAGCCACTTTTCTGAGAGTCTTAGGCCCTGAACCCTGGAGGGTGGCGTATGTGGAGCCTTCTCGCCGTCCCACCGATGGTCGATATGGGGAGAACCCCAATCGGCTTCAGCACTACTATCAGTATCAGGTCATCATCAAGCCTTCACCCCTGGATATTCAAGAGATCTACCTGAACAGTTTGAAGTCCTTCGGGATCAATCCACTGGAGCACGATATTCGTTTCGTCGAAGATGATTGGGAGTCTCCGACCCTCGGTGCCTGGGGCCTGGGGTGGGAGGTCTGGCTGGATGGAATGGAGATCACCCAATTCACCTATTTCCAGCAGGCCGGGGGGATCGAGCTTAACCCCATCCCCGTTGAAATTACTTATGGCATTGAAAGGATCGCCATGTATCTTCAGGGGGTCGAAAATGTGTACGATCTGGCATGGACCAAGGGGATTAAGTACGGAGATATCCATCACCGGGGAGAGGTGGAGTTCTCAAAATATAATTTTGAAGAGGCTGATGTCGAGATGCTTTTCCAGTTCTTTGAGATGTGCGAGAAAGAGGCCAAGACATTGGTGAAGAAAGGACTGATCCTTCCTGCTTACGATTTCTGCCTCAAGACCTCCCATGCCTTTAACCTTCTCGATGCGCGGGGCGCGATCAGCGTGACGGAGAGGATGGGGTATATTCTAAGGGTCAGGACCTTAGCCAGACTGTGCGCGGAGGGTTATCTCAAACAGCGAGAGGAGATGGGGTTTCCATTGCTAAATAGGTTGAAGGTTAGAGGTTAGAGGTTTGAGGCAAACCCATTAACCCCTCCCTCCTTGTGGGGGAGGATGAGGGTGGGGGGTGACGGATCCCTGTGACTGAGATGAAAGAACTGCTATTAGAGATTGGAACGGAAGAGATACCGGCAGGTTTCATCCCCCAGGCCTTGAAGGATCTTGAGAATCTTGCAAAAAAGGAATTTGATGCAAACCGGATCGATTTTAAAGGGATAAGGACTCTTGGGACGCCAAGACGTCTTGTCCTCTTCATCGAATCGGTCTCAGAAAAACAGAGAGATGTTGAGACAAAGAAGATCGGTCCTTCCAAACAGGCCGCTTTCGATTCAAAAGGGAACCCCACTCCGGCCGCCATCGGTTTCGCCAAGAGCCAATCGGTTTCCGTTGAAGCCTTGAAGTTGATCCAAACGGAGAAAGGGGAATATGTCTGTGCTCTGAAGGAGGAACCCGGAAAACCAACCTTTGAGCTCCTTCCGTCCATCCTTCCGAGATTGGTCCTTAATCTTCCATTCCAGAAGTCGATGAGATGGGCAGAGGTTCCCATTCGATTCGCAAGGCCCATTCACTGGATCTTAGCTCTTTTCGGGGGAGAAATCGTTCCCTTTGAGATGGGAAATGTTCAGAGTGGAAATGTCACCTATGGGCATCGATTTATGCATCCCGGGTCTTCTACGGTAAAGGATTTCAAGTCTTACCTCCAGAAGATGAAGGAGGCCCTTGTCATCGTTGACCCGGTGGAGAGGAAGAAAAGAATCGAGGAGGAGATGATTCGAGAGGGGGCTTCCGTTAAAGGGAAGGTCCTTCGAGACGAAGACCTTCTGAACGAGGTCAATTTTCTGGTGGAATACCCGGTGGCCCTCTGTGGAAAGTTTGACCCGAAATTTCTCTCGCTGCCAAGAGAGGTTGTCACCCATTCGATGAAGGAGCATCAGAGGTATTTTCCCCTGGAGGATGACCGCGGAGCACTGCTTCCTTATTTTGTCTGCATCAGCAATACGGATCCCAAAGATCGAACCATGGTGGTGAAAGGGAACGAAAGGGTTCTCAAGGCAAGGCTATCCGATGCAAATTTTTTCTTCCAGGACGACTTGAAGATTCCGCTTGAAAAAAGGCTGGAAGAGTTGAAGAAGGTTGTCTTCCAGGCGAAACTGGGGACTTCGTATGAGAAGGTGATGCGGTTTACCAAATTGGCCTTATTCATTTGTGAACAGGTCGAGCCAAAACTACGACAGACGGTTGAGAGGGCTTCTTTGTTGTGTAAAGCAGATTTGGTGACCGGCATGGTGGGTGAGTTCCCAAAGCTCCAAGGAATTGTGGGAAGGGAGTATGCCCGTCTGTCAGGAGAGAAGCCTGAAGTCTATCATGCAATTTATGAACATTACCTTCCCGCTTTTGCTGGAGACCGGTTGCCTAATAGTTCTGTAGGGGATATGGTCAGCATCGCTGACAAACTGGATACGATGGTAGGCTGCTTTGGCGTTGGGCTTATCCCCACGGGAACAGCCGATCCCTTTGGATTGAGACGCCAGGCTCTGGGAATTATCCGTATCATCCTTGAGAAGCGTTACCCTCTCTCCCTGGTTCAATTGATTGAGGAGAGTGGGAAACTGTTGAAAGAGAAAATAGAGCGACCTTTTATTGAAGTGAAGAAGGAGGTCATTGAATTCTTCCGGGTGCGATACCAGAACCTCCTGTTGGATAAAGGATATCCCTTCGATGTGGTCGATGCTGCCCTTTCGACTTCCTTTGATGAGTTGATGGATGTGCAGCATCGTATCGACGCCCTGAAGGTGGCCAGGGTGTCGCAAGACTTTGAGTCGGTGGTCATCGGGTTTAAGCGTGCGATGAATATCTTAAAAGGATATTCTTCAAGAAAGGAAGTCAATCCTTCTCTCTTTTCCGAGGCAGCCGAGAAAGATCTTTATCAAACCTTCCTCAAGGCAAAAGAAAAGATCGAGCTTCATCTGAAGCAGAGGGCCTACGAATCGGCAATCCTTGAAATGACCCAGATGAGAAAGCCCATCGATACATTCTTTGATAAGGTCATGGTCATGGTCGAGGATGAAATCATTCGGAACAATCGCCTCGCCCTGCTGGATGGGATCGGCCAGCTCTTCTTGAAAATAGCCGATTTTTCCAAACTCACCTGAACAAAGACTAAAAGTGTTCTGACCAGTTTTTGAGTTTACCGACTGTGTCAACATAACCCTTCCTGCAACTTACACCTACAACTAAACACTTCGAGTCAACAATAAAATTAACTATTACTGTTTGAAACCTTCGTTCCCCCCATGTCAGCAAGGCCGGGGGAGCCTTTCGGCTCCCTGCGGCTTGGATTGTACGTGCGGAGATGGATCAGGTAGTTGTATAGCGGCATAACACTCCGTGCAAAGGAGGCTAATCATGTTGGTAGAATAAAACCATCGATGAACTAATTATCATCTGAGCGGTAGGCGGCATGTCCACAAAGGGTGCAATAACTGACATAACATTGGGGGCGCCACTGGTCAGTGTTATCGTCTTACCGTCGGGCATGATTAATCCCGTTCTTACCAGACCGTCAAAATGGTAGGTTTTCCCAGCGGACGGGCCATATTTCCATTCGGCAGCGTAAGTACCTGGGTCCGCCGTGACGGTTATCTTACCATCGTCTGTCACAGTATAGTGAAATAAGAATGTAATATTCGCAGACCCTGCGCTGGAAGGGAGGGTGATAGTGGGTGGAGGGGCATTGGGGTTAGGTACTGTGAAAGGAAGTGTAAACATGTGATTAAGTCCCTTATACGACCCCGTGCCGTCACGCTCGAATGTGTAAACTCCATCAGTATCAAACGTCTGAAAAACATACGCAGCCGGCGGTCCTTTGGCTCTGAGATTGGTTTCAAAGCCAAGGCCCGCGACAAGAACTGTGCCCCCCCTGTAAAGGCATATTGCCCTCGTATGCCGTGAGGGATAGGCTCAGCGGCCAATGCCATGGCGGCCATTATAAGCGGCGCTATGACGATGATAATCGCAATTACAACCAGATTCGTAATATTTCTTTTCATAGTTGACCCTCCTCTTCAGTGATTCTTTAAGGCGTGAGGAAACCTATTGGGGTAAGGAGACTTTCATGACCTCCCGGCAGATTCCACGCATCGTCCCTTGAGGAAATGATTTCGGATACTGCAAGGTATATTCTATAGTACCTTGCCACCCAACGTACTTGCCGGTCCCCTCAATTAGTCTTGCCGGGGAACTGGAAGCACCAGGGGGAGTGTCCAGAAGTTCCCAGATCACTTTGTCACCATCCTTATCTGTCCAAGTCTCGTAACCTCTGAATCCGTTATAACCTTTGCTTCTATACGAAACTGCCGCAATGTGAACTGATGCTCCCTGGAAAGGACCATCGCCGCTGTCATTCACCCTTACCCCAAAGAGTTCCATCTGCATGATTGACCGGTCTGGATCGACTTGAAAGGCTTTCGGCGTGCTTGACCAATAATGAGTTCCAGAAAATGTGATCTCTTTCTTGGTTTGAGCAAAGCCTTCCTCTCCCCAAGTAATGACCAAAACCAAACTCAATACCAATATCAATAGGCACTTTTTCATGGTCCGTCTCCTTTTCAGTTTTGGAAATTTAGTGGGTGTTTATAAAACAATAGCACTTCAAGACACGCAGAAAAGAAAGCCTCCCAAAGGGCATTATGCCCCCCTGGAGGCTTCACAGGGGCATCTTTTGGAAACCCCACTTCATAACTTTCTCCAGGCGGAAAGACTTTAGAAAAGGCTATGAAGAAGAAAAAATACCTTCTAAAAACAAAATGGCCGACCTTACCGTTGGTTCATCCTTCGGCAGCTCAGTCCTTTTTTAAAAGAGTCTATGCGGTCTTGATGAGCTTAAAACTCTCCAGAACATTTTCAAAAGTTGTAATGTCTTTGTCAAAATAGTGTCTTTCAGGGGCATTATAATTGATGCCATAAAACCATTGATCCTGGATAAACCCACAATAGACGCTTTTAACCTTTAGGCCATCCTTGGTCTTGTAGGAATAGATAGCTTTGAATCCAGAGATCCCACTGACCCTTAGGGGAGTGTTTTCAACAAGACCAAAGTCTGAGATGTCCTTGTTAGAGGCTACATTATCGAGAATCACCTCCGCCGCTTCCTGGGGTAGCATCGTCTTTGAAAGTTTCCTTTTGGTATATTTTAAAGGTTCTTCAATATTTCGCCTTATGATCTGGATATTCTGTAGGGGAACCCCATCTCTTGTAATGAGCAGTTGATCTCCCTTGTTCCATCGCATCCACCCTTGAGGGAGTTCAACGGAGTAGTTATGGGATTCCATTTTATATAACCCACCCACTTGCACCCATGGGGCACAACCGATCAACAGCAGTACGATGACTAACAAGCTCTTTTTCATTCCTTTCCCCCTTCCTGGCATTGATGGATATATTCCTCAATAAACGCCCTATCTGAGGCTTGTGGCGAAAGAGACAGATACAATTCCAAAGCCTTTTTGGCAAGGGTTTTCTCTTTTCGTTTATAATGGATCAGCCCTATCCCTTTATGAGAATCTGGATAGGATGAGTTAATGGAGATAGCTCTTTGGTAATGGTCCTTTGCAGTTTCGACGTCATTCACTTCCCCTCTTTGATGGCGAATATCGCCTAAAAGACAGTATGCCTCCGCAGATTCCGATTCTATCTTTGAATATTTTTCGACTCCCCGCTCTGCTATTTTAAATCGCCCAGCTTTTAGGTCGTCTCGAGCGTTATCCAATATCACCCTGCGTATCTTTCCAAGAAAGATCTCAGTGTTCTGGATGCTCTCCTGATGTCCTTGAGAATGCGTCTTGAGAAGCGTTTCATAATTTTCCACGCGATCCGTAAGTCTTGGATGGGTTCCAAAAAAGAAGGGTTCTTTTGTCTTCTCCTCTTCGACTTCTTTCTTAAGATGCAGAAAGAGTTTTGGCGCTTCTGTGGGGTCGTAACCAGCGTTTAGCATGAGCCGAAATCCTTCTCTGTCGGCCTCTGCTTCATGCTCTCTTGAATAACCTGTTACCGCAGCAACTGTGCCGATGGTCCCCAAAAGGATCGCCAGACTTCCGTAGCCCCCCAACCCAGCTGTGGTGACTTGGAGGGTCGCAAGAAAAGCTGTCTTGTTTTTGACGTCTCTGAACTGTTCTATCATATGTCTGTGAGTCGCATGGGTCATCTCGTGGGCAAGAAGAGTCGCAAGCTGAGCTTCGTTGTCCATCCTGGCGAGTATTCCCGTATGAACATAAATCGCACCATTGGGGTAGGCAAAAGCATTTAGAAGATTGTTCTTAATGACATTCACTTGAAAGGGAATACGTGCATAGACCTCTGGGGGCTGAAGTTTTCTTGCAATTCCGTTCAAGTAGGCATCAAGGTCTTCATCTCTATAGATGATTCCGCTTCTATTAAGAGCTTTTTGTTCTTCCTCCGAACGGAGCCAGAGTCTTTTCTCGTCCTCCTCAAATTTAGAATCTTTCGTTACAGGGGGGAGGTTCGTGGTTGCGCAACCAGTTATCATGAAACATAGAAACAATACAAAAACGGCATATCTCATTTCTTTATCCCCGGATAATCAGAAAGGACAGATCTGATAAAGTTTGTTGCACTTTCTGGATTTCTAAGATCATACCCCCCTTGGCTCCCCTTAACGTTATACCAGAGAACCGCCCCAGATGGATCAACGATCGCAGCATTGATGACCGTGAACCCGGATCTCGGAAGAACAACAACCCCTGTCAGTGCGCCGGCAATAATCCCGGCAGCTTGTAATGCCTTTCTCCCGCCCGTAGATATCTCATCAAATCCGTAAACGAATATCAATGCATCTGTTCCGTGTTTCTGCAAAATCTTATCAATAGGGCCGATGGAGTAATCGAAATTTTTCATTTTCTCAGGAAATTTGAAATCTCCATAGGTATAGATATTTATGCTTGTGCTGACAGCCCTGTAGAGGGCATAAATGTCCTCCATTTCTTCTTCCATCTCTTTATCTACCGTGATGGGTTTGATCTCCAAGGGTCTCTCCCTAAAACATTGAATCAGCGCCCCCTGGACGTTTTCCTTTCCCGTTGAGCACCAGTCATCCCTGAGCTCTCGGACGCCCCCTGCTGTGAATTCGTAGATCTTAATGTCGGGAGAAAGAAGGCCGGGATTTTTAATATTTTTGATCCGCGTTTCAAACTCAGGATGCGCTCGATACGGTGTAACAGTAGCACAACCGAATGCCGAGCATAATAGGCAAACGCACGATAATAAGAGAAGATATTTTTTCTTGTTCCCCCTCATTTCTTATCCCTCCTTTCTTAATTCTTAAGCCACGGGTGAATTTAAATTGCCAAATAAGTTCGACCGAATTCATTACCCAAAGCATGTACCTCGAAGAGACCAAAGAAAAACGGAAGCTGCTTTGGTTTATCCTGATCTAAAGCAGGCTTCCCAGTTGTGGTGGGATCCACCCCCTTCCGCCCCCTCTTCACAAAGGGTTTGGTTTTGTCGAGATCATAATTTATTGGATTTTATTTCTTTGGTAGGCCTTCAAGAACCGTTCAAATCAGAAGCAGAATTTAGATTACAGAGGGATATAATTTTCTGGTAGAAAATTCTAGACTTTATGATGCACTTTTAAAGGTCTTTCCCCATCGATCACCCCCTTTTATTGATGAGGATTGAAGACTTTTGAAAGGGATTATATCGACTATATCCGTATCAACAAATGCTTCATTAGTCAATCGGAAAAATACCATGTGAAAACTATCTCTTAACTATCCGACCAAAACGCAAGAATAATGATTTCCAATTGAAATCGAGCACTTTCGGTTAAAACAACCGACTGTGGACTACAGGAAGCAACATTGCATTGATGATTCCTCCCATGGAGAGCACTATTAACACACGGAGATTGTACCATGTCTGCAATTCGGCCCCATTGACACGACCATCCTGGATTGCTATTAAGACCAGAGCATTAAGTAAAGGGAGACCCATTTGATAAGAACGGTAATATTCGATTTAGATGATACGCTCTTTGATCATCAACACAGCCGACGCTGCGGATTAAGAGTTCTTCAGAAAAATTATTCAGATTTAGATAAGATTTCCTTAGAAGAATTGGAGATCAATCGTAGACGGGACGATTGAAAGGATAAAAAACTTATGTTCAATATATGGAGTGACTTTAAGTGATGAGGAAGCAAAGGTGCCAACCAAATTATACAGGTCTGCTTATGCAACGAATCGTCGAGCCATACCTGGGAGTGATAAACTTTTAGAATACCTGAGGACTCACGTTAGGGTCGGCGTTGTAACGAACGGTCTAAGAACTGCGTAAGAAGAAAAACTGAAGGCATGCGTGCTTGAAAAGTATATCGATTTTCTGGTGATTTCTGAAGAAGTAGGGTACAGGAAACCAGATAGAAGGATTTTTGAAGAGGCACTGAAAAGGACGGATACAAAGCCAAGTGAAGCAATATATGTTGGTGACTCATGGGATTTTGATATCGTTCCAGCATCAAGGTGCGGGATGCAAACAATTTGGTTGAATCGTTATGGTTTAGAATGTTCTGATTTGTCATTGGCAATAGAAATAAATACATATATCGGTTTGGACTATAGGAAATATTTCATATGATTTGGATTTTAGGTTAAGGGAAGGTTGGCTGAATGGACCGCCTGGCCTGCCGGCCCAACTGGCGGGGAACTTCACTCCTAAATTGATGGGTTGCCATCCATAGCAACCCTGGGGACCGGACATCGGTTTTAGGAAGGAGATTCTTGGAATGATTGTAGAACCGATAGGGGTAGTAAAGTCACCTGTGACTCAAACGATAGATGAAAATTGGGGCAATGTACTATCTGAAATTCATCTGGCTCCGAACTTGCATCTGGGGTTAACCGGCATCGATCAGTTTCATTACATCATTGTCGTTTTCCACATGCACAAGGCGTCTTTTGATCTGAAGAAAGATTTGATTCGAAGGCCACAGGGGCGGCCAGACATGCCAGAGCTTGGCATTTTCGCCCAGCGTGCAAAACATAGACCTAACCCAATAGGAATGACAGCTGTTCAGTTAATGAAGGTTGATGGAAACGTGTTGATCGTAAAAGGGTTGGACGCAATTGACGGAACACCCATTCTAGATATAAAACCTTACTATCCTGCATTCGACCGAATCGAGGAGCCAAGAAGCCCGGAATGGGTTGAAAGGCTAATGGAGAAGTATTTTTAATTAGAAATCGAACCTGACGAGGTTGTAGAGAGACGGGCTAAAGTAAGAGAAAACGATGAAAGAGATAGAGTTTAGATTTGGAGTTAATGAACATGCATGTGAAGCTCGCCGGCCCCGCCTACCTGCCCACCGCAGGCTCTGAACCTAGCATGGTACGGGGCAGGCAGGCAAGGCTTGCGGGGCACGTTCCGGTCAAATGGGGGAGAACATGAAGACAGATAATGAACATTCAGCTGCAGAAGCCGAAGAAATCACCAAGGAGCCCTTGCTTCAGCCTACGCAGAGGATTGTGATCCGGGTGCCTGCTCGACACAACCCCCGCTTGCAACAAGTTGTCGACCGGGTTAACGCTGACGATGAGCTCTATACACTCTGGCAAGTAAACAATGTCAACGCTGTCCAGCGGCTTGCGATGAACGATCACGGCCCGGTCCATGTTCAGATCGTTACCAACATTGCTTTGAAACTGCTGCGGTTGCTCGTCGACCGAAGTGTGACGCCCAGCGTTGTCATGGGGCACAACCTCACGGTCGAGGATGCCGAGGTGATTGTCGTCTTGGCGTCGCTCCTACATGACATAGGGATGTCGATCCAGCGAACCGATCATGAGCTCTTCAGCCTCTTCTTGGCTCGGCCTAAATTAAAGGAGCTGCTCGAAGGGATCTACGATCTTCCGACTCTGACGATCCTCATCTCAGAAATCTTGCATGCCATCATTTCACACCGGGCAGGCGGTCTGCCGCTGACTCTGGAAGCCGGGGTCGTCCGCGTGGCGGATGCGCTGGACATGGCTCAAGGCCGGTCACGAATTCCTTTTCAAGCGGGGAAGGTCGACATACATTCAGTCTCGGCCACTGCAATCGAGCAGGTGATCATAGAGGAAGGGGAACTTAAGCCCATCCGGATTGTAGTGCGGATGAACAACTCGGCCGGCATCTTTCAGCTAGATGAATTACTGAAGGATAAGCTGGAAGGTTCGGGCCTAGAGCCCTATGTTGAGGTCGAGGCAACCGTCGAAGGCGAGTCGGAAAAAAAACTGATCCAGACGTTTCGGATTTGAGAGCTTGCCTCTCCGTCCTCCGCCATTTGACAACTCTCCAACAGGTTTGTTATGAAAGCCTCCATGAATGTTCACCCCGTTAGAAATTTCAGTCGTTGCGACTCGAAACCGAGCGGGGCAATAAACCCCACCGGAATTATTCTAAAATCTAACCCCGCCGCACAGCAGGGGGGCATTTTTTCTAACGGGGTAAAGAAGCCTGAGTTTATTGTATGTCGAAGGAACCGATAAATCAGAAGAGTTGGGAGGATGAATACTCCATCTCCTTTTATGAGGTGGATACGAAAAATGAGGTGTTCCTACCGGCCATCTGGAGCTTTATGCAGGAGACGGCCTGGCACCATGCGGATCATCTTAAGGTAGGGTATTCCGACCTGCTGGAGCAAAACTGTTTTTGGGTGTTATCACGTTTGTCCATTCAAATGGAGGAATATCCCCGGTGGGGGGATCAAATAAAAGTAAAGACGTGGCTTACAGGGATAGGCCGCCTATTCGCCCTCCGCCAGTTTTCGATCGCCGACTCCAAAGGGAAAATGATCGGAACGGCAAAGAGTGCATGGTTGGTTCTCGATCTCAAGGGCCGCAAACCTCAGAAGATCGAACCCGTGTTCAAACATATCGAACATCTCTTCGATGGTCTTCCGCCGGCTGAGGAACCCCCGAAGATCCCCGGTCCTGTGCATCCTAAGATGGAAAAGTCTTACACGGTTCGCTACAGCGACATTGATATGCATCACCATGTGAACAACATCAAATACATCGAATGGATATTAGATAGTTATGCCTTTGAGATGAACCAGACCTATCAAATCCATACCTTTGAAATCAACTTTCTTGGTGAATCCACTCATGGAGAAGAGATAGCGATTTATACGGAGACTCTCAAGGAGACTCCTCCTTCCTTTCTTCACAATATTATCAGAAAAGGTGATGGCCGGGAGTTGTGCAGAGCAAGAACAGGGTGGAAAAGGGTGGAATAATAACTGTGTTGTAATTGGAAGCCGAGGGGGGAGAGGCGGTCGGGTTCCAAAGCTTTAGAATGCGGGTCTTTTAGTTGATGGGAAATCGTCGCTTCCATAAAATCGAATGTCTTCATACGCCTGGCACGGCTGAATCCGAACGGCTAAAGGGTACCGCTCTAAATCTTTTCCACCCGACCGCCTCTCCCGTTTTCCAAAAACTCGGTTTTTTCATTTTGCGACACAGTCCCCGAGGAAGAGGGGGGGACTTGATGTCAATGTCTTTTCTGCGGAAAGGATAGGATATGAGCGGGTTTGTTACAAGATTTGCCTCCGATGAGATGAAAAAGAGAATCATCCTGAGTGATGTTGCCTTGGGACATATCCCACCGGATACCATTATCACAAATGGAACGGTTTTCAATGTTTTCACGAGAGAATTCATCAGAGGCCAGTCGATCTGGATCAAAGATGGAAGGATTGCCTATGTGGGCCCTGAAAAAAATCGTTCGGAGGATCGCAAGACTTCGGTGATTGACGCAGAAGGTATGATCCTTCTTCCAGGCCTCATCGAAGGTCACACTCACACGGTGAGTAACAGATATGGGATCGAGGAATTCATAAAACATGTCATCCCAACGGGCGTGACGGCGGTTATTACTGAAATTATAGAGCTCGCTTCGGTTGCGGGGAAGGACGGAATAAAATACCCTGTAAAAGGGTTCACGGGACAGCCGATTCGTATTTTTTACACCCTCTCCCCTCTATGCGGTCTCACTTCTGCCGAGGAAACAACCGCGCCAACGAATGAGGAACTCCTGCCTTTGCTGAAAGACCCGAAATGTCTCGGCGTCGGTGAGATTTACTGGAGCAATCTCTTCCTGGAAGGAAAACAGGGGGAAAGGGTGAGGGAACTTGCCTCCATGGGTCTTGCCCTTGGAAAAAGAGTCGAAGGTCATACTGCCGGTACCTCGGGGAGGAAACTCCAGGCTTATAGTGACTTCGGGATCTCGTCGTGCCATGAACCCATCAATAAAGAGGAGGTATTGGAAAGGCTGAGATTGGGTTACTGGGTGATGATCAGAGAGGGATCCATCCGAAAAGAACTGCTTGGGGTAAAAGGAATTTTTAAGAAAGGGATCGATTTCAGAAAACTCATACTCTGCACGGATGGCGTGGACCCTGAGGATTTCTTGGAAGAGGGGTACCTGGATGCCTCTCTGAGAAGAGCGATGAAACTTGGCGTCCCGCCGGAGCTGGCCTATCAGATGGTGACGATCAACGTGGCAGAGCATTTCCGCCTCGACCATCTCATCGGTTCCCTTTCGCCCGGGAAGATGGCGGATATTCTAATGATCCCATCTCGAAGAGAATTTTCACCCCAGAGGGTGATGTGCGACGGAAAAGTGATTTTCGAAAAGGGTAAGAGAAAAGTTGAACCTCGAAAGATTTTCTTTCCTGCGCGCTTGTTCGATACCGTAAAGGTGCGTCTCCGTTCCCTCCCCGTCTTTCCGACAAAAGGAAGAGTCAGGGTGATGGAGATTGTGACCAGGCTTGTGACAAAAGAGACGATTGTAGACCTCGACAATCCCGAAGAATCAAAGGGCCTGACCATGGTCCTTGCGCTGGATCGCATCGGAACGGGGGGGGCTTTCGCGGGCTTCCTGAAGGGCTTTGGCCTTCGAAGGGGGGCCTACGGATCGACCATGTGCTGGGATACGACCGACATGTTCGTTGTGGGATGCGATATCGAATCGATGGAAACGGTCATCGGGAGGCTCCAACAGATCAAAGGCGGAGGAGTCTATGCCATCGGGAACGAGGTGATTGCGGAATTCCCTGCTCCTCTCTGCGGTCAGTTGTCATTAAAACCGATGGAGGTTGTCGGAGAAGAAATCCGGGGGCTCGAAAGGGCTCTGAGGAAGAACGGAGTGAAATGGGAAAAACCTCTCCTTACGATAGAAACCCTCAGCACACCTGCCATTCCCCACCTGAGAATCACCCACCATGGATACGTGAGGTTGAAAGACAGGAAAGAGCTTCCCCTCGAAGTATCATCCGTTTAGAACTCAACGTTCCGGACAATCATAGCCTGACTAATCTAAGTTTTCGAGGACTGAAGGTAGTCCTCATGGTGAATCATGAAATTTTACGGGCTACGGGCAAGTGAATTTAGATGAAAACAGGAGGGGATTTTAATTCTTTATAGATTCATGCAATCTCAGTTTGATACTCATCACCCTTTCATATTTATCCATATCGGAATATTCGAAGCCGAGTTTTTTGTAAAGCTTAATGGCGATGAAGTTTGTTACGTTTACTGTCAGCCAGACTGAGTCGAGGCCGAGAGCCCCGGACTTCTCTAGGGCGAACCGTGTCAGTTCTGTACCGATTCCAACATTTCTGTTGTTTTGATCAACGAAGATTACGAATTCGCCCGATTTCCCGTTCGGATCAGGGATCGACGCAGCATGGCCAATGACGGTCTCCCCTCTCCAGGCGAGGAAATTCTCACCTATTTTGAAAAGATTCTTCACCCAGTTATGGCGGGTTTCAGCGTCTTCGGGCGGCAGTCCCTGAGAGGCAGCCTTCGGAGAGAAGATACGATACATCTCTAGAACAGATGGAAAATCTTCGGCACAACTAACCCCTATTTCAAAAGATTTTCCGGTTTCGTCAGTTCTGGTAGTGCGTTCTAGCTTCATCATGAATTGGCTAAACCGAATATACTCTAAAGCTTCAAAAAAGGCAATTTCTCCTAAGATTTTGGCTTCTTTGCACATTTCAAACGATAATCTTCCTAATCCTGGATTAGCTTATACCGCGGGTGTTGCGGATTAATCTAATGAGTGAGGGTCCTATTAAGTCTTGGGTAGCAGCGACGTCATTACAAGGCGAGTGAAGCAACCCTTGTCCCGAGCGAAGCCCAGCACCGCATGGTGTACAGGGCGAAGAGAGGGATCTCCTGAGATTGCCGCGGGCTTCACCCTCGCAATGACTTCGTCGGATTGCCACGCCTCCGTGCCGGAACATTTGCCTCCTGCAGGCAGGCAATCCGGCGTGCGGGCACGTCGCTTCTCTCCTCGCGATGACGACTTTATTAGGTCGTTAACTATATAGCCTAAAAGAAAACACTGTAATGGGCGTCGGGGTCGTATCCCTCAGCAGGCTTCTTATCCTTCTCCTTGAGTTTGGCATGAGCCGCTGCGAGACGGGCAATGGGAAGTCGGAACACGGAACAGCTCACATAAGAGATCCCAATGCCGTGACAGAATTCGACGGAGTCCGGATGACCTCCATGTTCACCACAGATTCCAATCTTCAGATCGGGCTTCGTCTTTCTCCCCCATTCAATGGTGATCATCATCAACCTTCCCACGCCTTTCACATCTAATACGTCGAAGGGATTATCTTGGAGGATCTTTCGCTCATTGTAGAGGGGAAGGAATTTATTCTCCGCGTCCTCCCTTGAAAAGGAGAAGGTAGCCTGAGTGAGGTCATTGGTTCCGAAGGAAAAGAAGTCTGCCCCCTCCGCTAATCTTCCCGCCCTCATGCACGCTCGGACCACTTCAATCATCGTTCCGAATTTAAAGGGGATCTGAATTTTATACTCAGTCTCAACTTCTTTTTGCACCTTCTTAACCAGTTGATAAACCCATTTTAACTCTTGAGCCGTGCAGACCTGCGGGACCATGATTTCAGGTTGAATCTCAACCCCTTCCTTCATCAGCTCGGCGGCAGCTTCCAGAACGGCCTGGATTTGCATCCGGTAGATCTCGGGATAGGTGATGCCCAATCTCACCCCGCGATGGCCGAGCATGGGGTTGACCTCCATCATCTCCTTTACCTTACGAAGGGTCTCCTGCTGTTTGCGGATCAGTTTCTTATCCAGCCTCTTCTCTCGAATCTCTACGATATCAGAAACCATATGATCGAGGAGTTTGAGGGATTCTCGAAACTCGGGATCAAGAAACTTCATGGCTTCAGAGATATTCTCGATTGAGGAGAGGGCCGTCTCCACCTCCTTCAGATTCCTGAGCTCCGAAGCCAGTTCTTCAGCGGATGGCAAAAATTCGTGGAGCGGAGGATCGAGGAGACGAACGGTAACAGGCAACCCTTCCATGGCTTTAAAGATCTTCTTCAAGTCGGCCTTCTGCAAAGGAAGAAGTTTCCCGATGGCCTCTGCTCGCTTTTCTTTCGATCCGGCCAATATCATTTCCCGGACAACCGGAAGTCGGTCCACGGCATTGAACATCCTTTCGGTTCGACAGAGGCCGATTCCCTCTGCCCCCAACTGTCTTGCTTTCGTGGCATCTTCGGGCGTATCCGCATTGGCTCGAACGCCCATGGTCCTTATTTCGTCCGCCCACTTCAGGAGGGTGAGGAGATGATCGCTAATTTCCGGGTCCACGGTAGGAACCTCTCCTTGGAAAACCTCACCTCTTGAACCATCGATCGTGACAAAGTCCCCTTCTTTGATATGAACATTTCCAATGGATGCTTCCCTGGCTTTCGGATCGATATGGAGTGCTTCACATCCTGAGACACAGGGTTTTCCCATTCCCCTCGCCACCACAGCGGCATGGGAGGTCTTTCCCCCTCGGCTTGTCAAAATCCCCTGGGCAGCAAAGAAGCCATGGATATCTTCTGGTTTCGTTTCCTCACGAACCAAGATGACCTTTTGGCCGATTTTTCCCAGCCTCTCTGCCTCATCCGCATCGAAAACCGCCTTTCCGGAAGCAGCTCCTGGAGAGGCAGGAAGGCCGCTGGCAATCGGTTTCCCCTTAAAATTTGGATCGATCCGTTTATGGAGGAGTTGTTCCAATTCCTGGGGCTTCAATCTCAGGATGGCCTTTTCTTTGGAAATGAGTTTTTCAGCCACCATCTCTTTAGAAGTCTGGACAATGGCTTGGGCATTCATCTTTCCATTTCGGGTCTGGAGGATGTAGAGGTTCCCCTTTTCCACCGTGAATTCCAAATCCTGGACCTCGCGAAAATGCTCTTCCAAAAGTTTTCTCACCCGCTCCAATTCCCGGTAGATTTTGGGCATCTCTTTCTTCATCTCCTGAATCGGTTTGGGGGTCCGGATCCCAGCCACCACATCTTCCCCTTGAGCATTGACCAGATATTCACCATAGAAGACATTCTCTCCTGTCCCGGGGTCTCGTGTAAAAGCCACTCCAGTAGCAGAATCGAAACCCATGTTTCCAAAGACCATGGTGCAAATATTGACGGCTGTTCCATTGGCCATTTCAGGGGTGATCTTGAACTCCTTCCGGTAGTCCACAGCTCTCTTCCCCATCCAGGATCTGAAGACGGCTTCTATGGCAAGTTCCAGTTGAACCATGGGATCTTTTGGAAAAGAGGACCCCGTCTTCTTTTTGATGAGGGCCAAATACTGTTTACAGACATCCTTCAGGCGATCTGCATCGAGATCGGTATCGTCAACGGCTCCTGCTTTTTCTTTGGCTCTGTTCAGGATTTGATCGAACTCTTGTTCATCGACCCCCAGGGCAATTTTCCCGAAGAGCTGAATAAACCGGCGATAGGCATCAAAGGCAAACCGTCCATCGGAGGTGATCTGGATCAAGCCTTCAATGGTCTCATTATTCAGACCAAGATTGAGAATGGTATCCATCATCCCGGGCATCGAGAGGGCAGCCCCTGAGCGGACAGAGAAGAAAAGGGGATTGTGAGTGTTTCCAAAGATCTTTCCTGTTTTCTCTTCGACCTTCTTCAGGTTTGTCTTTACCTCGTCCATCAGGCCTTTGGGAAGTTTCTTCTTGTTCTCGTAATATCGGAGACAAGCCTCGGTGGTCACAATAAACCCGGGGGGAACGGGAAGGCCCATGCGGGTCATTTCGGCCAGGCCAGCCCCTTTTCCTCCCAGGAGTTTCTTATTGGACCCGTCAGCCTCTTCAAAGAGGTAAACATATTTTGGATTCTTCATAGGTCATCCTTTTTGTGCGTAATCATTAATCTATAATAGTTTTAATTGGTTTAGAAATCAATCTTCTTTTTTGGAGAGCTCTAAAAAGATTTCAGAGCTCTCTGATTACACCCCTGCCTACCGGCCCCCTGCCTACCGGCAGGCAGGCGGTCCCGACCGAGGGCGGGGCAGGCCCTGAACCTAGCATGGTACAGGGCAGGCAGGGACCCCCGCGCATCCCGCCAAAGCGAGACGGGGCCCGTTCCGGTCAACTCAACCCCGTTAGATAAACTCTAGTGTCACCATCGGGGATGGTGAAAACCCCTCGCCTTCAGGCGAAGCAAGAATAGGCGAAATGTGAACAGAGTGAACATGAGCCAAATGCGGAAGCGAACCCGACCGTTCCGTCATACCCGCGAAAGCGGGTATCCAGTGGGTTCTTTTTCCAGATTCTATTCTGGATTCCTGCCTTCGCAGGAATGACGACGAAGAGGGAATTAGGACCAAAGTCGACTTGAAGTCGACATCTTTTCGGAACCCCTCGCCTTCAATGCGAGGGAGGGTTTAATTATTCCACCCTATAATCTCATTCCAAGGATTTTGAAGCTCCTCGGCCATCCCGTTAGGACGGGACAGGCACGCCGGGGCTTCCCGGCAATGTTAATATCATTTCATATTGTGCCCCAGTAGCGTCCGGTTAAAAGTTGAATAAAGTTAACTGGTTATAAGTAGCCTCCTTTTGGTTTTGGAGGTGAAAATTTGTAAGTAATGGTAGTAATTCATCA
>Ga0315282_10002252_pt1 | contig 35724 bp, 22 predicted proteins | sample YL17G07_20_MG_FD_203693 | JGI IMG/M metagenome (GOLD analysis project Ga0315282, IMG submission 203693) | Sediment microbial communities from Yellowstone Lake, YNP, Wyoming, USA - YL17G07_20 | ecosystem: Environmental > Aquatic > Freshwater > Lake > Sediment | place: USA: Wyoming | collected...
GGTCAGGCCCAGGACGACCAAGCCGAAGATGTCGCCGGCCCTGACGAGGCTGCGGGGAAGGGGGACTAAGATCGCCGTCGCCCCGATGCCGGCCGCCAGCCAGAGGCCCTCGAACAGGCGCTCCATGGCCATGGACGGGAGGACGGCGACGAACGGCCGGGACACCCAGCGGGACATGAGGTATCCCCGGGCGATCTCCCCGATCCGCATCGGCAGGACCTCGTTGATGAACAGGCCGGCGTAGACGGCCTGGGTCGCCCGCACGGCCCCGACACGACCGAGGGGTCTGAGCAGAAGGCTCCAGCGGAAACCCTGGCTGGCGTAGCTCAGGACGTCGAAAACGACCCCGGCCGCCACCCACCGCCAGTCGAGGGCGGCCATGCCCTTTCCCACCCTTGCCCACTCGGCGTCTTTGAAGACCCAGACGAGGGCGGCGGCGGCGACGAGGTAGCCGGCCGCGCCCTTCACGAATCTCTTGAGAGGCCGGTCACTCATCGGTCCGCCCTCCGGCTCTGATCTCCGTCACCCGGGTCAGCGCGATCGCCAGCCGGGGAAGATCGAAAACGTTCCTGTAGACCGTGTAGCGGGGCTCCCAGAGCGTCGCGAACTTGGCCTTGTACTGGAGGAGCCCGCTGTAGCTGAAGAGGAAATTCAGCCGCTGGAGGAAATACTGGACGGCCCGCTCCTCGGCCGCCGCCTCCTCGCCTTCCCGGAAGCCCGCCATGGGCGCCATGCCAAGGCTGAAGCGGGTGAATCCCTTCGCCTTCTGCCTTTCGAAGAGCTTGATGAACATGTAGTCCATGGTCCCGTCGGGGGCGTCGCGGCGATGGCGCATGAGGTCGATGGTCGTTTCGCCGGGGGCGTAGGACCGGATGACGTTCATGAAGGCCAGGATCCGGCCGTCGGGACGGACGGCGACGCAGACCGGCGTCAGGCGGACCTCCTCGACGGAGAACACGCCCATGGTGAAGCCTCTCTCCCGCCGGCCCGGGATTTTCAGCCAGTCGTCGGAGACGTCCCGGACGCCGGCCATGACCTCGTCGCCGACCGGCGGTTCGTGACAGACGACGCGGATCCCCTCCTTCTCGAACTGGTTGACGCGGTGACGGAGGTGCTTCATCTTTTTCCCGTCGAGCTCGAATGCGCCCAGCTCCACGATCGCATCGTCGCCGATCTTCAGCTTCTTGAACCCCTCGCTCCGGTAGTGGGGCAGGAAATCGGGCAGGGTCTGATGGAAGGCCAGCTTCCAGTCGTTCTCCTCGCAGAGGAGGCGGAACGAGCGGATGACGCCGGGGACCTCTTCCTCGGGCCCGACGGGGTCGGCCAGGACGACGGCGAAGGAGCCCGCCATGCGGTAGGCGAGAAAGGTCTTGCCCGAAGGGCTGAAAAAATAGGCCTTGTCGGCCGCGAGCTTGAACGGATCGAGCGAGGAACGGCCGTGGTGCTCGAGGATCTCCGCGGCCGCGGCCCTTTCGTGGGGGAGCGTTCTCAGCCGGTAGAGCGCCGGCCGGAACAGGGAATAGAGGGCGTAGAGGATGGCCGCGAGCGAGATCAGATCGAGCGAATCGAGGAACCAGCGGGCGAAGTGGGTCCGGGGGACGAGGGCCGGATCCTTGGCGAAGGCCATGGCGGACAGGGTCCTGCGGACGCCGTCGACGAAGGTGAAATCGAGCCCGAAATCCCTCTTGTCCAGCAGCCAGAACCCCAGGGTCCCGTAGAACAGGGCCGCGGCCAGCGAGATCAGGAACCCGGCCCCGGCCGTCCGGAGGTCCGGCAGGCTGCTTTTGACGGTGAAGTTCCTCCTGGCGGCGAGAAGGACCCCGATCAGGGCCAGTGAGACGCCGGCCTCTTCATAATTCAGGCCCTTGGTCAGGTGGAAGACGACCGACATCGCCGCGAGCAGGAGAACGAGGGCGAAGGCCCGCTTTTTCCTCTTGATGATGTTCAGCGAGGAGACGACCAGGGCGAAGCCGGTGAGAAGGGAAAGAGTGCGCGAAAAATGGAGAAACTCCAGCGGGAAGATCCCCCGCAATACGGCATAACGCTCGGGCAAGTCGCGCCCGGCGACCGAAACGATGTTGACGATGCCGCTGCCGAGGGTCATGAGCCCGACGGCGATGACCAGGAGGCGCCGGCGCTTCGGCTCTCCCGAAAGGGAGGCGGCGGCGGCATCGGTTGGCGCGAACATCGGACGGATAATCAGACCCCGGGATGATGGACAAAAAAATCTTAGCAGAATCGCGACCGGCTGTCCACGGGCCGGCCGGGAATATCCCGGGCCGGGGAAAGGGCAGGAGCTTTCGCCGAGGGAGAACGGTCCCCCTCGGCCCTGAAGGTTCAGGCCGCCCGGCGGCTCTTATCGCGCGCCGCCCAGGAGATACAGGACGCCCATGATCACAGGCTGATGGACGATGTAGATCAGGAGCGAATGCCGACCGGCCGCGTTGACGAACGTCTCCGCGAGGCGCCGCGGGATGAGGCTCCGCCTGGAGGCGTAAACCGATTTGCCCAGGGCCGCGCCGGCCAGGAAGATCCCTAGCCAGGGGAACAGAGGGAAATAGTCGAACGAAGAAAACGACGGGCTGTGGATTCCGAGCGGCAGCAGCCAATCGAAGCGGATCGTCATTCCCTTCGTCCATGACTGGAGAGCCGCTCCCAGTCCGATGACGAGGGCGCTCGAGGCCGCGCAAGCGGCCGGGCCGGCCTTGGCGAAAGCCGCGCCGTAGATCAGGATCGAGACGGCCAGGCACTGAAGGATGCCGAAGTAGATCGCCGAGGTCGAATCGAAGACGTAGGTGGCCGCTGTGACGAGGAGCGACACGGCCAGGAGTTTCAATCCCCTCTTGACGTTGCTGCGGCTCAATGTGCTGCTGATCCCCGACAGGACGATAAAGAGGCCGGCGAAGAAAAGTTGGGCGGCCGTCCAAGCGGCGCTCGAGAGGTCGGTCGAAAAGCCCAGGAATCTCTTGGCGCCGCGGAATTCCCCCAGGTCGAACAGCAGATGGTAGCCCACCATCAGAATGATGGACAGGCCGCGTAGGAAATCGATCTCCCAGATGCGTTGAGGACCGGCCGCTTTTTCCATTTCATGCCTCGGACATGCAACGGAAGGCAATTTACCAGGTTTTTATTAAAATGGCTACTTTGAATATTTTGCCCTGAGACGGATGCCGGAGGCGGGAAGGGAATGACGGCCTCCGGCGTCTAAAAAGATGAGCGGCGCCTTGAACCGCCGCCACATTTCGGAACAAGAGAGGAGGTCTCGATGTCAAGAACGTCGGCTATCATCCTGGCCATCGGCTGTCTCGTCCTCAGCGCGGCGGCCTTCCAGGCGAAGCCCGTGGACGTCACGGGCGATTGGGAATTCAGCATGTCCGGCGGGCCCGGCGGCCCTCCCCCCGGCGCCCCCGAGGGCGGACAGAGGCCGGCGATGGTGATCACGTTCGTCCAGAAGGGCGACGCCCTCGAATGCAAGATGCGGAATCCCATGGGCGAGGAGATGAAGGGCACGGGCAAGATCACCGGCAATGAGATCGAATTCACCTTCACCATGACCGGCGGCCCGATGGGCGACATGACCATGGTCCACAAGGGCAAGGTCGACGGCGACACGATGAAGGGCACGATCGCCATGGGCGACCGCGGCGAGATGGAGTGGACGGCCAAGAGAGTCAAGAAGTAAGAAACCAATGGCCCGATCCGGAGCCGGGGGGAATTCCTCCCGGCTTCAATTCTTCTCGACCTCGTCGATCGGATTCCGGGGTCTCTCCCCTGCTCAGGAGGAATGGAAAGAGAGGATGAATCCCGCGGCCCGGCGGCCGTCCCTGGCCGCCGACGGCCGGGGCGAATTTCTCCTGGGTCTCCTCAAGAGTCCTCGAGGACCTGAGGAGATGATCCTTTGGTGCTATTCCCCATTTTTAATCCCTAGGTGCGATGCGCGGGGGGCGCCGGCCGGCGTAGTCTCCTTGTGTGGGAAAATTGAACGGCCTTATCCCCCGGAAGAGCTCCGGCCGGGTCGAGCCCGCCGGGCCGAGAGGCCCAAAGGAGATATGATGAATCGCTTCAACAAGTTCTTCATCCTGGCGTTGGCTGTATGCCTGGTCATCCCGACCCTCCAAGCCCTGGAAATCCACGATGCGGCTAAAGCGGGCGATTTGGCCAAGGTCAAGGCGATCGTCGAGAAAGAACCGGCCATGGCCGGAGCCAAAGACGAGACCGGCCGCACGCCCCTGCATTGGGCCTGCCGGGGGGTTCATATCGAGGTCGTCAAGTATCTGGTCGAGCGCGGAGTGGACGTGAACGCCCAGGACAATTCGTCCGTGACCCCTCTGCACAGTGTCTGTTCGCGGGGCCATCTCGAGGCGGCCAAAATCTTGATCGGCGCCGGCGCCCGCGTCGACGCAAGAATGTCCGATCAATCGACTCCGCTTCATTCTGCGGCGGCCCAAGGGCACAAGGATCTGGCGGTGTTTCTTCTCGAGAAAGGCGCGCCGATCGACGTCCAGGACGGGAGCGACGACACGCCGCTGCACGCCGCGGCCTGGGAGGCGAGATGGGACGTCGTCGAGCTGCTGATCGCGCGGATGCCGGCCTCGGCGAAGGCCGCCCTGGACCGCCGCGATTTCGACGGCAACACGGTTCTCCACCTGGCTTGCTGGGCGGGCCGACGGGAGACGGTGGAGCTTCTCGTCTCGAAAGGCGCCGACCTCAACGCCCGCAACACTCTCGGTCTGGCGGCCATCAATCTGGCCGAGGACAGGGGATTCGGCGCCGTCGCCGACTTCCTCGCCGAAGCGAAGGCGGACCGGGGTCCCCGCAGGTTCCCCGCGCTCTCGGGTCCCTATATAGGGCAGACGCCGCCGGGGACGACCCCGCGGCTGTTCGCCAAGGGGATCGTTTCGACCCGCGGAGGGATGTACGGCACGATCACCTTTTCGCCGGACGGCCGGGAAGCGTATTGGAAGCCCCAGTCCAGCGGAAAAGTCCTCTATATGAAAACGGAAAACGGTGTTTGGAGCCCTCCCCGGGAATTCGTCTTCGCGGCCAAAGAGACAATCAACGTGCCCTTCTACGCCCCCGACGGGCGGAGGCTCTATTTCATGGCCGGTTCGCGTGACGCGCGAGGCGTCATCGAGAAGGAAACCATCTGGTTCGTTGAAAAAACCGTGACCGGATGGTCCGAGCCGAAGGTCTTCGATCCGGTCATCAAGTCCGTGGCCATGCACTGGCAATTCTCGCTGGACAAGAAAGGCGACCTCTATTTCTCGAGCGGCAACATTCTCTGCGCCCGGTTCGAGAAGGGACGCTATCTCGCGCCCGCGCCGCTGCCCGCGCCCATCAACGAAAGACATACGGAAGCCGAGAAGTACCGCGCTGGCGAAGTCGGACCGTTCATTTCTCCCGCGGGCGATTACCTGATCTATACGAAATTCAGGGCGAATGCCCGATATGCCGTCCAATTGTTCATCACTTTTAAAGGTCGGGATGGGAACTGGCTCGAGCCGCAGAATCTGAGCGAAAGACTCGCAACCGAGGGGAATGACAGTGCGCCCCAGGTGACCCCCGACGGCAAATACCTGTTCTTTCAAAGCAATCGATCGGACAGCGGCGTCTCGCGCGGACTCTACTGGGTCGACGCCTCCATCATCGAAGAATTGCGGCCGAAAGCGGCGAAGTGACGGGTTCGCTGATCACCCGCTAGCGGGACGTCCGGTCTCCGTAGCCGGCCAGCATGTACAAGGAGGCCGCGGCGATGGCGTTCGTGTTGTACCAGTTGTGGCCGCAGCTTTCCCCCTTGGGTTGTCCGTTCTCCAGCCAGCGCGTGCCCCAGTTCGAGATCGAGCCGTCGTCGAACTGCTGGGCGCAGATGGCGTTGGCGGCGGCCGCGGCCTTGTCGAGATAGACCTTGTCGCCGGTCGCCCGGTGGAGCGCGAGCAGGGACTGGATGTAGTAGCCCGTATGCCCCTCCATCGGCCACCAACAGGCGTACTGCTCGAAGACGAGCGGTCCCTTGACCGGGACGGGGTGGGCCTCGCTCTCCGGCCCGAAGAGCACGAACTGGTCCTCGACGAAGCGCAGCAGGCTCTTGGCCAGCGGCAGGTAGGATGGATCGCGGTCGGCGTGCCGGCACAGGTACCAGATCAGGAGCTGGGCTTCCCAGTGCGTCAGGTTGCGGTAGGGCCTGGCCTCGGCGATGTCTTCATAGCCTCCTTGCCAGTTGTTCGTCCTGGCCGGGTAGGCGGTCATCCACTGGATGGCGCGCTCGGAAGCCATCAGCAGGTCCGCGCCGGCGGCGCCGTGCGGGGCGAGCGCGTCGACGAGCAAGGAGAATTGGATCCCGCCAGTACAGAAGGCTTCGGTGACCTTGCCGTCCCGCGGATCGACCCTGTAGGGAAAGCTCCCGTCTGACGCCTGGAAGCGCGCCGTGACCCCAGCGATGTGGGCCGCATAATCGAGATAGCGCCGGTCATTTGTCGCCTCATAAAGCTTGACCAGGCTGAGGCCGATCCACGAGGCGCGGAGGGGGATGACGTTGTGGGCCTCGATCCCCCCGAAGTACTTTCCTTTGGCGATCGTAGAGAAGGGAAAGAGAGGCAGAGGGCCGGAATCGGGCAGGCGGTGGGCCAGGACCCAATCGCCGGCGACGCGGGCCAGACGCATCGCCGTCTCGGACTGCGGCCGTCCGGCCCGGGCGTGGGCCAGCATGCCGTAGATGATGGCCGGGACGATGCAGCCGGGATAGCTCTCGCCGTGCCCGTCCGGCCAGAGCCTGGCGCGATAGGCGAAGTATTCACGGTATTCCGGGATATCATAGCCCGGACCGAGGCTCTCGCGCGTCGGCGCCGGACAGGGGGAAGCCGCCGACCAGATCCAGACCGGGACGCCGGGCTCGCGATAAGGCGCCCGGCCGGAATCGGCGACGCGGATGAGGTAGGCGATATTCCTGTCGGCGGCCGCGACCCAATCCGCAGGCGGCTCGGCGAGGCCCGCCCAATCGGGCGCTTTGACCCGGCGGCTGCGCTCCGCGGCCAGGACCTTTCCGCTTCCGTCCAGCCATAGGAGCGTGAGCGTGAAGGTCTTGACGGGGATCTGGGGCCAGACCGCGGCCAGGTCGAGGCGGGGCGTCTCCGAATCGACCTTCCAGGCCCTCTCTCCCTGCTCGACGACGGCCCGATAGGTGCGAGTTCCCGCCAGCGGCAGGAGCTGGAACACGGGGGGATCGATGAACTGGACGCTCCAGGCGTTCCAGCTGACGATCCGCGACGGCTGTTCGTCCGGCGCGGCGGCCACGGCCGCGGCTGCAGCGAAAAAGGCCGCCGTCAAGATCAGGAATATCGGGATCCGTCGCATGGGCCTCTCTTTGCGCTCACGATATCGGCGCCGCGTCTATTGTCCCTCGATCCGATCGCTGGGAAACGTCTCTTTGACAAAAAATATCCCATCCATTATGCGGCTCCAATCCGCGGTCATCGGCCGATAGCCCAGGGAACGGCAGGAAAGCGGCTCCCGGAGCCATTCGCCGCCGGCGGCGGGATGCCCGAAATCCAGCCAGGCGTATTCGAAGCCCGCGGAGAAAAGCAGATCTTCCAGGCTATTCGGCGCCGCCGGGGCCAAGACCGTGAGTTCGGACCCAACGGCCGCCCACCGGCCCTGATAAGCGGCGAATCCCAGCGCATAGACCTCGGATCCCATGGCCTCGGCCACCCAATCGCCCATCGAAATCCTGGAATCGCGCGGGTCCCCGGGGACATTGCGGTAACGGACGACATGCGACGTCCCGGCCCAAACGATGATCTTGCGCGCCGGGCGGGCCCGTTGCGCCAGCCAGATGAGGTTATCGCCCATTTGCCGGTCCCTGCGGTTGAACGCCCAATCCATGAACGTCTGGTCCAGCGACTCCAGGTTGACGCGCCAGCTCTGCTCCAGGTACGCGGCGCTGTTTTTCAGGAACTGCATCCAGAAGTCCCGCTCGACGATCCCCGGCACATCGGAAAGGCGGAGCGAGCCGAGCGCGTCGCCCAGGACCTGGTGGGCCGCGAGGATGGCGGTCTGGTCTCCGGGTTTGACGTTCTTGAATTCGCTGCCGTTGACAATGAAGCTCGGATCCTCGAGCATCAGCGCCAGCGCGCCCGTCACCCGGGACGCGGCGCCCACGGCGTCCGGAGGCAATCCGGCCTTCGAGAGATAGTTCGTCAGATCTCCCAGGAGACTCTGGCTCGAGGCGCTTCCGGTGAATTGCGTGTCGAATCCGGACAATTCCAGAGGACGACTCGTTTTCGACTGCCCGGCGATGTACGTCCACAGCTGCTGCGTCTGGCGGCTGGCGCTCCAGATGCGGTCCACGCTCGAACGAATGGCTTTGAGGGGATCCCCTCCATCCCGCAAGGCCGACCACGCCTTGCGCACGTCATAGAACCCGCTTTCGAAAGCGAGCACGTCGAAACCCATCCGTTCATGGAGGAACTTGATCAGGCGGATCTTGGCCGCGAAGGTCGCGCCGTCGCCGTGGGTGGTCTCGCCCAACATCACGATGCGCCGATCGCCGATCACTTCGCGCAGGGGTTCGAGGTCGGCATAATTCCCGTCCGCGGCGTCGATCGAACGGACTGGAATGGCGTGTCTCTTCAAATAGGCGATCCGGGCTTCCCGGACCGTATCCAATTGGGGAGCCGCCTCGGCCAGGCTCTGGTTCCAGAAGAAGCCGGCGATACTCGCCAGAAGGATGAACGGAGCGGCTCTTCTCATCGCGCTTCCTCGAAGCGTGTATTATCACTGAAATGCCGCCGGGAAGCAAAAGAGGGGGGCGTGTCTCCTCCGTTCGTCTTCTCTCCGTTATTCGTATTTCAGCGTCTGCGCCGGGTTCTGGCGGGCGGCCCGGACAAGGTGGTAACTGACAGTCCCCAGGGCGACCAGGAGGGCGAGGGCGGCGGCGAAGAGGAACGGGCCGGGCCCTATCGTGATCCGGTACGCATAGCCTCTCAGCCATTTTTGAACGAAATAATAAGCCGCCGGCCAGGCGATCACGTTGGCCGCGACGACCCACAGGGCGAATTCCCGGGAAAAGAGATAAACGACGCGCATCGTCGAGGCGCCCAGGACCTTGCGGATGCCGATCTCCTTCGTTCTCTGTTCGGCCATGAACGAGGCCAGCCCGAACAGCCCGAGGCAGGCGACGAGAACGGCCAGGATCGAAAAAGAGCGGAGGATGGCGCCGATCCGCTCTTCGGACCGGTAGAGGGCGTCCGCGGCCTCGTCGAGAAAACCGTAGCGGAATTCGTCGTCCGGCGCGAATTCCTTCCAGACGGTCTCGACGTGACGCAGCGCGTCCGGGATCTTCCCCGGGCGTATCTTGGCCAGCAGGAATTGGTTGAGCGGGGGGAAATAGCCGATGACCAGCGGGTCGATCTTCTCGCGCAGGACGGTGAAATTGTAGTTCTTCACCACCCCGACGATTTTGCCGGCGACGTCTCCTCCCTGGACCAACGGCTGGCCGATCGCGTCCTTGAAGCCCATGATCCGGGCCGCTTCCTCGTTGATGATCCACTGCGTGTCGTCCAGCTTCTCCGTCCGGACGAAATCGCGCCCTTGCAGGATTTCGATGCCGAGCAGGCCGAAAAAGCCCACGTCGGCGCAGGTCCCCCGGATCAGGGTCTCCTCTTGGGGATTTTGTCCGTTCCATTTCCACAGGGTGTTGGAATACAGGTATCCGCGCGTCGGGATGTTCGCCGAGGCCGTGACGCCGAGGATATCGGGGTCACGGAGAATCTCCGCGCGGATCGCCTCGTACTTGGGCCGTAACTCATCGCTGATCCTGACGGTGAGCACCTGCTCCTTGTCGTACCCCGTTCGGAAGCGTCTCATGAAATTGAGCTGGTCGCGAAGGAACAGGGTGCAGATGAGAAGCAGGGCGGTCACCGAGAATTGGAAAATAACCAGGGCCTTGCGGAACCCGTGGCCGCGGGAGCCCGCGGACAACGCCCCCCGCAGGACTTTGGCCGGCCAGAATTTCGACAGGAAAAGAGCCGGGTAGCTCCCGGCCAGGAATCCCGTCAGAAGGACCAGGCCGACGAGGACGGCCAGCGTCGAGGGAACGCCGAAAAGCCCGAACGAAAGCTCCTTGCCGGAGAGCGCGTTGAAGGGGCGGAGAAAGAACCCGGCCGCGAGGACGGCCAGGAGGAAGGCCGTCGCCGTGAGGATCAGGCATTCGCTGTAAAACTGCCTGACGAGCTGGCCGCGGCGGGCCCCGAAGACCTTGCGCAGGCCCACTTCCCTGGCCCGGTTGGCCGAACGGGCCGTCGTCAGGTTCATGAAATTCGCGCAGGCGATGAGCAGGATGCAGAACGCCGCCAGGGCGAAGATGCGGACGTTGCGGATGTCGCCCTGCGGGAATTGCTCTGCCGCCACCCCGGGGTACAGGTACATTTTCGAGAACGGCTGGAGGTTGAGCCGGGCGTCCTTCTCGCTGGTCGGCTTTCCTTTCAAATGGTCCGCGATCTTCGCGACGACGGCGTCGGCCGGGACGCCGTTCCTCACCTGCACAAAGGTCGTGTAACGGCTGTCGTCCCAGCCGACGGGGAACCCCAGTTCCCGGCCGAACACGAAGGGAACGAGGAAATCGAAGCGGAGGCTGGAATTCCGCGGGAAATCCTTCATCACTCCGGTGACCCGGAAATCGCCGGAGCCTTCGGCCTGTAGCGTCCGGCCCACGGCATCCTCGCCCGGGAAGTATTTCCGGGCCATGGTCTCGGAAAGGACGATGGAACGGGGCTCGCTCAAGGCGGAGGCGGAGTCGCCTTTGACCAGGGGGAAGGAGAACATCCTGAAGAACGAGCCGTCGGCCATTCCCACCGTCTCATAAAAGGGTTTGGTCCGGCCCAGGAGCTTCATATCGACCCGGTTGAGACGGACGGTGTCGACGATCTCGGGCACGCTCGCCTGGAGCGAGGGCCCGAGGGGGCCCTGGGTGACGGCGACGGTCATCGACCGGCCGGAAAACCTTATGTCCTGGACGACGCGATAGATGTCCTTTGCGTTCTTGTGGAACCCGTTGACGGCCAGCTCGTCGCAAACCCACAGGAAGATGAGCAGGGAGCAGGCGATTCCCACGGCCAGGCCCGCGATGTTGATGAACGAGTGGGTCTTGTGGCGGCGGATGTTCCGCAGCGCGATTTTCATATAGTTCTTGAACATCACACAGCTCCAATAGATCCGGCTTCTGACGAGGAACGGAAGGGACTCGGCGGCCTGACGCCGGTACCACCGCCGGGCTTTCCGATATCCTTGGGCTTCGCCGATCCGATGGAATTCCTCTTCCAGATCGCCCGGGAGCGAAACTTCCGCATAGAAGAACAGAGGCTTGCGGATGATCCATTCGGCGACCTTGGGTGGAGAGGGCCGGGCCGGAGAAACGCTTTGTCGCTTCATCTTCGTAAGACTCGATCCCGCTACTTCGATTCGATGACCGCGTCCCCGACGCGGCGCCACAGCCCGTCGCGGACCCGCTTGTGGGACAGGAGGGCCTTGGCGCCTTCCGGCCGGATCTCGAACATCCTCTTGCTCCGTCCCCCCCTTTCCGGCGTGGAATTCGAGAGGTACGACCGGATCAATCCCTTGTTCTCCAGCCTGTACAACGGGTCATAGATGGCGCCGAGCGACCAGGACTCGCCCGTGGCCTTCGAAACTTCCTCGCGGATCGTCACGCCGTAGGCGTTGCCGCCGAGCTTGAGGATGGCCAGGAGAAAGATCTCCTCATGATTGGAAAGAAGTTTCATCTTCGCCCCCGGTCATTTGTCTTGATTTCCAATACATATTAGGCCAGGCTCCGGCGGATGTCAATGCCCCGCGGGAATTTCCGCGCCGGGCAAACGAATCCCTCAGCCGGCATGTCGAGGCGCGGGATGTCCATCCGGCAGGGCGCGCAGCCGTTCGAGCAGCCGCACGAAAGCGGGATCGTCGCGCAGAGGCTTCAGGTCCTCGTCGGCGGCCAGGAGCTCGAAGTTGCGGAGACCGGCTTCGACGGCCCGTTGCAGATACTCCAGACCCTTCTTCCGGTCGCCGGCGCGGCAATGGGCGCAGGCCAAATTGTAGAGCGGAGCGGGACGGCCGGGCCGGACCGCTTCGACGATCTCGAAGCAGAGGATGGCGTCGTCAAAGCGGCCGGCGGCCAGAGTCTCCTGGCCGCGGGCCTGGGCTTCTGCGGACAGCAGACCCAGCAGACGTTGCGCCCCATCGCCCTCCGGCGTCCCGGCCTTCTTCTCGGCCGTGCGCCGCAGTTCGCGAATGCCCAGCGTGGCGATCCTCCGCGAATGCGTCGCCGATTCCTCCATGGAAGCCCACAGCCGCGCCCAGCCCCGGCTCAGTTGATCCAATTGCTCTTGTTCGCGGCGTTGTTCCTCGCCGCGCCGCTTCTGGTCGATCGGCAGTCGCGGCGAATTCCGCAGCGCCTGAACGCGGGCGCGGGCCTCGGGCAGGTCGTCGAGCCCCTCCCAGGCCCGGATCAGCCGCGTCCAGCCATCCAGCGCTTCGGCCGGGCGGCCCCTCCGTTCCGCCTCCAGGATTCCTGCTCGCAGCCGTTCTAACACCCGGGCGGCCAGGTCCTCGTCGCGAGGCCGCGTTTTGGCGCGCATGGCCTGCACCTCGAACCATTCCAGAGCATGAGAGAGGACTGCCGCCGGCGGCCAGGTGTGGAAGCTGGGAAACAGTTCGCATTCGACCGTCAGACCGTGTTCCTGCAGTTGTTCGGTGAGGCGCATCACCGGCCGGTAGTTGAAGTCGCTCAGGCCGGCGCTCGTGAAGAAGACCGTGCCGGCCGGGAATTCGGCGACGGATAGTCCCGCCGGCAGGCCGTTGCTGCAGGCCAGGACCCCGGCCAGGGGAGGTTCGAACATGACCGCCGCGGTCAGGGCCATATGCGCCCCGCCCGAAAAGCCGGTGGCGTAGACCCGACGCCGATCGATGGCCAGGAAGGCGGTTTCGTTCCAGAGAATGCGCGCGGCCTCGACGGCGGCCTGCGCGGGACCGTTGCGTGAGTTGTTGGAACCGATCACGATCCAGCCGAGTCTTTCGGCCGACTCCAGGAGCAACCGCACCGGCGCGGCGCCGTTGCCGACGGGATCGAAACAGTAAATAGCGGGCCAACGTTTCTGAGCCGTATAGGCCGCGGGCAGATAGAGGGCGTAACTGTGGCCGGAGGTCCGGCAGGGCACCCGCTCCAGCAGCCGCCCGGGCGTCAGTTCCTGCGCTCCGGCCGGGATGATCGCGGCCGCGGCAAAAAGGGCCATCGACAGGATCAGGGATTTCAAGATGCGCCGCATGCGGCATTCCTTGCGAAAGAGGATATGCCCCTCCCGAACGGCTGTCAACAGAAGCAGGAGGGCGCTCCGCTTGTTCGCTTCTCCCCTTTAGAAGGAGGCCGGGAAATCTCCCGGCTCACTCCTGGCGGAGGCTCGCCGCCGGGTTGGCGGCCGCGGCCTTGACGAGCTGCAGGCTGACGGACAGCGCGGCGGCGGCCAGGACCATGGCAGCGGAGACGAGGAAGGCCGTCAGCGGCACGGGGATCCGGTAGGCGAACGTTCTCAGCCAGGCCTGAAGCGCGAAATAAGCGAGGGGTCCCGCCACGAGATTGCCGACCACGACCCAGCGGGCGAAATCCTTGGCCAAGAGGAGCATGACTCCGGGGATGCCCGCGCCCAGGATTTTCCGGATGCCGATTTCCTTGTTCCGCCGCGCGACCGAGTAGGAGGCCAGGCCGAAGAGGCCCAGGCCGGCGATGAAGATCGCGATCAGGGTGAAATAGCCGAATCCTTCCGCCAGGTGCTGTTCTTTCTTGTAGATCGCATCCAGCGTGTCGTCGAGAAAAGCGAATTGGAACGGATAGAAAGCGGCGTACCTGTCCCAGACCGCCTTGATGTCGTCCAAGGCCTTGGGAACATCGGCCGAATTGATCTTCACAGACAGCTGGTACAGTTGCTTCGCCGGCAGGATGCTGATCCCGAGCGGGGCGATGGGCACGTTCAACGGCTGGAAATGGAAGTCCTTGACGACACCGATGATCGTCCCGTCGATTTTCCAGAAGCCGAAGGGATGGCCGATCGGATTCTCTATCCCCATTCTCTTCACGGCCGTCTCGTTCACGATGTAGGCGGTTTTTTCGTCCTCCCCGGGCCGTCGGGAAAACGCCTTTCCCTGAATGACTTCGAGCTTGTAGAGGTCGAAGAACTCGTGGTCCACGCCCAGCCGGTAGAAGAACGGCTTTTCCTCGGGACGCTTGCCGCGCCATTCCGCCAGGTTCGACCAGCCGACGGCGTTGGGCAACCCGTGCGACGCGGAAACGGCCTTGATCCGGGGCAGGCTTTTCAGGTCGCGCTTCACGGCCTCGAAATTCCGGCCCAGGCCCGGATCGTCGAAGGGGCTCAGGGTGATGACGTGGTCCTTCTGATAGCCGAGCTTCTTGGTCCGCATGAAATCCAGCTGGCCGCGGACGACGAGCGAGCCGGTGATCAGGGCGGCGGAAATGACGAACTGGACTACGACCAGCGTGTTGCGGAAGGACGACGCCGCGCCCGGCCTCCCCGATGGTCCTCCCCGGAAGGTTCTCGCCGGGAGAAAAGAGGACAGGACGAAGGCCGGATAGAGGCCGGCGACGAGGCCGATCCCGACGGCGAAAACGGCCGCGAACAGCAGGCCGGAGGGATCGAGCAGGGTCCGGAAGGGGATGGACGAGCCGACGAGCCGCCGGAAGGTCGGCAGGACGAGGGCGACCATCAGCCCGGCCGCGGCCAGCGCTGCCCCCGCCATGAGGAGGGATTCGGCCAGGAACTGCCCGACGAGCTGGAGCCGGCCGGCGCCGGCCACCTTGCGGACTCCGACCTCCTTGGCACGGACGGAGGCGCGGGCCGTGGCCAGGTTGACGAAGTTCGAGCAGGCGATGATCATGAGGAAGACGGCGATGGCCGTGAAGATATAGAGATACTTGACGTCGCCGTTGGCCTCCAGCTCGCCGTTGTAATGGCCCTGGAAATGGATGTCCGTCAGGGGCTGGATGTGAAAAGTGTAAGTCTCTTTCCCGAAGCCCTCGAACGAGTAGCGTTGGAGCTTTTTGTCGACGGCCTTCGCGTCGGCGCCCGCCGCGAGCTGGACGTACGTCTTGAACGGATTATCGAACCAATTGGTCTTCCAATCCGAGTTGCGTTGCCAGAGCGTTTGGAGGGTATCGAAGGAGGCCAGGAGGTCGAAGGTGAAATGCGAATTTCCGGGCACGTCGGTCAGGACGCCCGTGATCTGGTACTCTCGCTTCTCGCCGATGACGATGGAGCGGCCCACCGGATTCTCCCGGCCGAAGTACCTTTCCGCTGTCGTTTTGGTCAGGACGACCGAAAAGGGCGCGGACAACGCCGTCCGTGCGTCGCCCTGGAGGAGGGGGAAGGTGAACATCCGGATGAATTCCGGGTCGGCGTAAAAGAATTTCTTCTCGACGAACGGCCGGCCCTGGACTTGGACGACGACTTCTTCCCTCAGGACCCGGGCCACGCTCGCGACTTCGGGGACCTCCCGTTTTAGGGTTTCAGCCAGGATGTACGGCGAAACGACCCACCATTCCGTGCCTGACGCGGAGTTTCCCGGCTGGTGCATGACGATCCGGTAGATCTTGTCCGCGTTGCCGTGGTAGCGGTCGAAGCTTCGCTCGTATTTCACGTAGAAGAAGACCAGGAGGCCGCCGGCCATGCCCACGGCCAGACCGAGGATGTTGATGGCCGAATGGAACCGGTGGCGCGCGAGGTGCCGTAAGGTCGACTTCAGGTAGCCATGAAGCATGTTACCTCCCCAGGGGCGAATGCAAGTTATGGGAGCTGATATCGAACGCCCGGACTCGATCCAATCAACTCTAATCTCAAAGACTCAAAGGGGATCGCAATGGTTGCCGGGCGGGCTCCGCCGGGCCAAGGCGGGGCGCGTCCAGTTCGAGGACGGGAGCCGGCTGCCGCGCCGCCCCTCGCCTACTTCTTCTTGAGAAGGTCCTTCAGGCCGGAGCCGACCTTCTCGGCCTGGTCCGTCACCGATTTGCCGAGGTTCTTGACCCCCGCGGTCACACCCGAAAGGATGCTGCCGAGGGCCTTGTCGACCACCTGGGCCGGGGTCGCTCCCCCGGAATCCCGGCCGATCCCGGTCAGGTGGATGTCGGGGATCGTGATCGTCGTCATCTTGCCGAGGACCTCGAGGTGGACTTTCGCCTTCTTGATCCAGAGGTCGTCGACGACGATCTTTTTCGAGCTCTTCTTCGTCTCCCCCGTATCCTCCGGGAGGAAGCTCTGAACGTTCCTCTGGATCGTCTCGAGATTGTTCCCTTCCTTGGTGATCTCCGGGCCTTCGATAGAGATGCTCCGGACGACGATCACATTCTTCATGAGCGACCTCGGGACGATCTTGATCCGGAAGTCCTTCATCCGGACCGCGAATTCGGATTTGAACCCCGGCGGATTCCCGATCACGAGGCCGCGGATCCGCCCGCCCCCCGTCAACGGAGAGAGCGTCACCATGCTGACGCTCACAGATGTCTTCGTCACCTTTGGCCCGACCGTCTGGATTCCGGCTTTGACGATCGACCCGAGGAAGAAGAACAGGCCGACCAGCACGACAAGGATCAGCGCGCCGACACCAATCAGGATTTTCTTGATCAAACTCATGGAGCCTCCTTGCGTCCCCAAGGGATGAGGCCTTCCCCTCACGAACAAATGATATCGCCGGCCTCGGGCCCGGTCAAGAGCTGATCAAGCGGCCGCAGGAAATTTGTCTTTCTCCTCGATTTCTGATATTTTCTGATTCCATTGCCCATGAACCGACATCGTTCTCCCGCCGAAGGATTCATCCCCGCGGATGTCCGCCCATACAAAAAGATCGGAGGAATCATGAAGAAACAGAGAGTTCTCGTCCTGTTCCTGGCCCTGGTCGTCCTGGCCGGATCGCTGGCCGCCCAGGACCGCCTCAAGACCTATCCCGGCTACGAGCAATACGCCAAGATGCTCAAGGAGCTCGCGACCGGCCAGCCCGGCGGCGGCCGTCCAGGCGGCATGGGCATGATGATGGTTCGCTGGGCCGACGACGGCAAGACCTTCACCTTCCCCAAGGACGGCAAGACCTGGACGTTTGACGTCACCACCAGGAAGGCGACCGAATTCACCGGCAAGGCCCCCCAGCCCGATACGATGGGCCGCCCCGGCGGCAGGCCCGAGCGCGGCCGCCAGTTCACCGAGGCCGTTTCGCCCGACAAGAAGTGGAAGGCCCTCTACAAGGACCGCAACCTCTGGCTGGCCGACGGCGAGGGCAAAAACGCGGTCGCCCTGACCACGGAAGGCAACGAGAAGGACCGGATCAAGTATGCCACCGCCAGCTGGGTCTATGGCGAGGAATTGAACCAGACGACGGCCATGTGGTGGTCGCCCGACTCGACCAAGATCGCCTACTATCGGTTCGACGAGAGCAAGGTCCCCGACTATTTCCTGCAGATGGACCAGACCAAGGTCTACAGCAAGCCCGACATCGAGGCCTATCCCAAGGCCGGCCAGCCCAACCCCGTGGCTGAAATCTACGTCTATGACGTCACCGCCAAGACGACGGTCAAGATCGACGTCCGCAACGGCAAGCCCTTCGATGACGGCGTCGTCGGCCACTATGTCTACGAGGTGACCTGGTCGCCCGACGGCCGGGAATTGCTGTTCAACCGGACCAACCGGCGCCAGAACATTCTGGAGTTCGCGGCCGCCGATCCCGCCACCGGCAAGGTCAGGGTCATCCTGCGCGAGGAATGGCCGACCGGATGGGTCGAGAACAGCCCGTCCATCACCTGGCTCAAGGACAAGAAGCGATTCCTCTGGGCGTCGGAGCGCAGCGGCTATCGGAACTTCTACCTCTACGACATCTCCGGCAAACTCCTGGCGACCGTGACCAACCATCCCTTCGAAATCGACCGGATCGTCAAGCTCGACGAGAAGGCCGGCCAGCTCTACTACATGGCCCGCGACGGCGCCAACACCATGATGCTGCAGCTCCATCGCGTCGGCCTGGACGGGAAGAAAGACGTCCGGCTGACCGATCCGGCCATGAACCACTTGGTCTCCCTGTCGCCCAACGGCAAGTACTTCGTCGACACGGCCCAGACCCATGATGTGCCCGCGACGACGACCCTGCGGGACGCCAAGGGCAAGCTGGTGGCCGAGGTGACAAAGGCCGACACGTCCAAGCAGGACGCTCTGGGGATCAAGAAAGCGGAGCTCTTCAAGTTCAAGGCGGCCGACGGGACGACCGATCTCTTCGGCATCCTGCAGTTCCCCTCGAACTTCGACCCCAATAAAAAGTACCCGCTCCTCGTCAGCATCTACGCCGGGCCCGGTTGGAACGGCGCCAGCGAGACGTACGCGCGGCCGAACGTCATCTGCGAGCTCGGTTTCCTGGTCGCCTCCTTCGACTTCCGCGGCTCCTCCGGCCGCGGCAAGAAGGCCATGGACTCGATCTACGAGAAACTGGGCATCATTGAGATCGACGACCAGGCCGCCGGCGTCAAGTCGCTCTACGGCCGGCCCTACTTCGACAAGACCCGGGTCGGCATCTACGGCACGTCCTACGGCGGCTACGCCTCGGCCATGTGCCTGCTCCGCTACCCCGACGTCTTCACCGCCGCCTGCGCCCAGTCTTCCGTCACCTCCTGGTACCAGTACGACTCGATCTACACCGAGCGGTACATGTGGATCCCGCAGGAGAACAAGGTAGGCTACGAGGCCGGCAGCGCCATGAACTACGCCAAGGACCTCAAGGGCCGGCTGATGCTCTACTACGGCACGGCGGACAACAACGTCCATCCGACCAACGCCATGCAGCTCATCACCGCGCTGCAGAAGGCCGGCAAGAACTTCGAGGTCCAGGTCGGGCCCGACCGCGGCCACACCGCCGTCAACGGCGACCGGATGCTGGAGTTCTTCGTCGAGAACCTGATGATGAAGCTGGTCCCCCTGAACTGAGACGGGTTCAGGCCGTATGATTTCCCGCCCTACCCCCCGCATTGGGGGGTAGGGCTTTTTTTTGCCCAAGAATAGGTGGACGAGGCGAGGGCAAGCGCGGGCAGCGGCCCGGAGGACGCAAAGAGCGCGATGTCCGTCGGTTACGAGGTCGAGGCATCGGCCCTATCGGCAAGAGTCCGTGATTTCCGGGCCAGATCTCAATGATCCTTGGCTCGCAACTGTTTCATGACCTCTTCCACGGCTCGCTCCAATTGGGCGTCCTTGTTCTTGATCATGTCGTCCGGCCGATTGATCACGTCGATATCGGGAGAGACGCCGATGTTTTCGATGACGCTTTCCCCTTGGCCGTTTTGCTTTCCTTCCGCCGGATAAACGAGAACGCCGCCGTCCACCAGACGGTATCCACCCGTGGAGGCTAAACAGCCGGAGGTCCTGCGGCCGATGAGCGGTCCGCAATCCATTTGACGAAAGGTGGCGGCAAACACCTCCCCGCCCGATTCGGACCATTCATTGGCGAGGCACACCATGGAGCCCCCGAAGACCGGATCGGGTTCCCGAAGCGGGGCTTTCCCATGAGGGAAATGGGAATAGTAAATCAGCTTGCGGTTCAAGCGCTCGATCATCCAAACGGGAGGGTAGCCGCCGCCGTTGAAGCGGACATCCACGATCAGGGCTTGTTTGTCGAGTTGTGGATAGAAGAAACGGAAAAAGGATTCCATGCCGGGAATATAAGTGTCCGGAAGATGGATGTACCCCACTTTCCCGCCGGTGGCTTGGCTCACCCGTGCGACATTGCCCCAAAGCCAATCATCGTAGCGCAGGAGATCTCCCTGCTGCTCGGAATATTCCGCCGGCGTCACTTTCACCGTCCTCGAGCCGGCCAACGCGGGCTTGTCATGAACGGTCAAGACGACGGCGACACCCGCCTTGTTTTCCAATAGTGAATCCGGATTGACTCCTTCCTTCAAAGGCGTCCCGTCGATGGCCAACAGATAATCCCCCGGTTTGATGTTCATGCCGGGCAGGGTCAACGGGCCGCGCTTTTCAACGTCCCGGGTTAGCCCGCCGTAGATCCTGGCTATTCTGTAAAGGCGGCTCTCTGGATCCAATTCCAGGTCGATTCCCAACAGGCCGTTTCTGACCTTGGGTATTTCCGGCAAATCCCCGCCCGATATCTCCATATGGCTCTGACCCAACTCCGAAAACAAATCCGCGATCAGACGGTTGAGATCCTGGCGCGAGGCCACATAGGGAAGCAGGGCGGCATATTTCCGTTTCATCGCCGCCCAATCGACACCGTGCAAATTCTCGTCAAAAAAGAAATCCCGCTGGATCCTCCAGGCTTCATCGAAGATTTGTTGCCACTCTTTTCTGTAATCTATGGTCATATTCAAGCCGGAAAGATCTATCCGGCCTTCCCCCACTTTTTGGTCGGGTTTGATGTCCAATATGCCGATCGTGCCTTCGGCGCGATAAACGATCTTATCGGCCCGAGCCGCCGGGATGCAGTACCAGGCGTCCTTCAACAGGACGGATTCCTTCTGCGCGGCCAGGTCGAACATTTTTATCGCCGATTCTCCTTTAGCCGGTTCCGACAGGTAGATCAGTCTGCCCTGGAGCGCCGCGAGAGACCTGTAGCTCGAATCCTCGATGGGGAGGGCCATGATCCTTTGGCCCAACCCCTCGACGTCAATCCGGATCGGGACCGGTTTGAGCTCCTTCGCGGCGGGCGTGCTTTCCGGGGCCGACGCCATCGGGGCGAAAGGCTCTTTTTGCAGCGCCGCCGCGACAATGATGGACGGATTGATCCTATAATGACCGCCATCCCAATAAGAATCCTCAACGTGAATCCGGCTATCGGCTATCCAGTACAGGAATTTTCCTTCCGGGTCGAATTGCGGTTCGGAGGAATGGGTGTATTCATCCGTGACCCGGTAGGTCTTGCCGCCTTCCAGTGAAAAGAGATGGATCGAACCGTACCAATTCGGATTTCCACTCGAATACGCCAGCCAGTTGCCGTCGGGAGACCAGGAGGCCGTTACAAAATTGACGCTCCCAAGATAGGCGTTAAAAAAAACCTTCTTGACGATCCTGGTTTCAAGGTCCACATAATAGTACGCCGCGCGCTTATCGGCGAAACCGATCTTTTTGCCGTCCGGCGCCCACTTGAGATTGCCGAGCCGCGAATCGGCGATGTTCGTGATTTGGACCGGCTCCAGGCTGTCGCCGAATTTCCGGATGTAGATCTGATCCTCTCCCGAAACATCCGAAATATAGGCGTAAGACCGGCCATCCGGACTCCAAACGGGGTTTCGTTCGTTGACGCCGGATGTCCGGGTCAGGTTTCGAATCAGGTTCTTCTCCGGTTCCAAATAGAAGAGCGCTCCCCGGGCGGAAAGGATCACCTTTTTTCCGTCCGGAGACAGGGCGGGGAAGCCGGAAACGCGGTCTTTGACGCTTTTGGTCGCCGCCGCCAAGTGGTTTGGGGACAGGGGAATTTCGATCTTGATGGGGCGGATCGTTTTGTCTTTGATATTATAGACGCAGAGCCGGCCCTCGTTTTCAAAGATGATCTGATCCTGTCCCTTGCTGGGCCACTGGACTCCCCAGTCCCGGTAAAAGGTTATTTGACGCGGCTCTTTGCTTGTTCCGTCGTAGACCCAAAGATTCTGCTCTTTGACGCGGCCCCTGTCGCTGACGAAATAAATGTCCTTGCCGATCCACAGGGGGTGCTGGTTGATGGACTGATCGCTGATCACGAGTTCCGCTTTTTGATGGACAAAATCGTAGGTCCAGATGTCGGAAAGCGCTCCTCCCCGGTAGCCCTTGAATGAATTCTCCAGGCTGGCCCGGCAAAAAGCGACCTGATCTCCCGTATCGTTGAGGCTGGACAGATCGGCCTCAGGCAGCTCCAGGACGGTGGGGAGTCCGCCTTGAGCCGGAACGGCGTGCAGCCGGTTGAACCTGGAGCTGGTGCTGCTGCCGTTGGAGCGGAAGATGATTCGTTTCCCGTCGGGGTGCCAGTCGACAACGTATTCCGCCGCCGGATGAAAAGTCAGCCGTTTCGGCTTGCCGCCATGAACGGACATCACGTAGACATCCTTGTTGCCTTCAAACTCCGCCGTGAAGGCGATCTGGAGCCCGTCGGGCGAAAATTTCGGCAACATTTCTTCGCCCGGGAATGAGGTGAGTTGTTTGACGTTTTTCCCGTCGCTGGAGGCGAGATACAGGTCGCCGCCGTAACAGAACACTATTGTATTCCGGTGAATGTCGGGGTAACGCAAGAGCCTGGTTTCCTTGGGGAGACCTGTCAAAGGCGATACAACAAACAGGCCGACAATCAAAAAGCGCGCCAAATCAAACAACATGGATCTCCTCCTTTTCCTTCGTCCTATTTACGACGAACCGAGATCCGATTTGGTTGACGGGTTGAACAAATATGTTTCCCGACTCCCGCGTAATGGGATCGCCGGGCGGGATTATTGCTGGCGGGGAGAGATAAAGTCGTCGATAGCGACCGTTGCGGCCTGTTCTCTTTTCCAGGTTTCCCGGGATGATGCATCACGCCCGGCCCGATTCTCGCCTGGCCTGCGAGGCGCGGGCGTCACTGATGTATCTGAACCTGCACGCCCGAGCTCAGCTCTCTTTGACCTTGGCGATGGAGTAGACATGGCTAGAGGAAATTCATTGTCAACCTGCGCTATTCTTACAACCATAATTTTTTTTTAAAGCGAGGCCGAACCAGATATACCAAATTGGCGCTATGATCAATCCGCCCACACCAACGGCAATATCGACGATGAGTTGTTCTTGGAGGATCGACCCCAAAAATACCAAAATATATAAACTACCGCCAAGGATACCGACGAAACAGAGATTTTTCGGAAGCAACTTATTTTTTAAAGCGAGCCAGCTGCATGCGAAGGCCCATATTCCCAAAAGACCCCAGGAGAGAAAACAAGGATCGACATGCGGCAAGCCGGCAGCCAAGGCGGCCCATTTTTCGCTTCCGGTATATGAACTGAAATGCTGAGCCATCCGCGGAGCCTTCACTCCGACAGAGGCAAAATCCACAATGGACAGCGCCGTCCCGATTATGCCTATGACAGTCACCCACGAAGCGATCCCCTTATTGGCAGAGCCGAGAATCTTGAAAAAAGCAAGGATGACGGCGATAGAAAATAATGATAACAGCACGACAAGCCAGTAATGCACCGAAAAGACCAGGGAATGCTCCGCAAGAGATAAGAAGAACGCTTCGGTGATGCCGCGCCCTCCGCGGAGTTGATCAAAAGGCAGCAAGAAGTGAGTCACTCCGACCAGAAGATAGAGTATGCCGACAGTCAGCGAAGATATCCATCCAACTCGGATAAAATCTTCGATCTTGACGCTTGATTCCTCGTTTGGCATTTTATTCATCTCCTTCTAACCCATGACTTGGCTGAGTGGCGAAATTGATAGGAATTTCCTTTTCCAGCCCGGCATGAGATCCCCGGTCCCGGACTCGGGATCAACCCTTCCCCTCACGAAAAAAGGATATCCCGGCCTTAGGCAAGAGTCAAGAACTCGAGATCCGGCGGCCCGGGGCCGCTACTCAACTCTCCTTGACCTTGGCGATGGAGCAGACGCGGTCCTTGCCGTCGAGGTTGATGATGCGGACGCCCTGGGTGGCCCGGCTGAGCGGCCGGACCTTGTCCGTCGGGATGCCGATGACCTTGCCCTCGACGGTGATGACCAGGAGGTCTTCCTCGTTGATGCCGACCATGCCCAGGGCGTGGCCGACCTTGGGCGTAACGCGGAGGTTGAGGACCCCCTGCCCGCCCCGGTGCTTCTGAGGATATTGGCCGACTTCGGTCTTCTTGCCGTAGCCGCGCTCCGTGGCCGTGAAGATGTACTTTTCATTGGGGCCGGCGATGATCATGCCGATGACGTGATCCTTGGGTTTGAGGCGGATGCCCTTGACCCCGGCCGCGCTCCGGCCCATGGGCCGGACGTCCTTCTCCTTGAAGCGCAGGGCCCGTCCGAGCTTGGTCCCGATGACGATGTCGTTCTTGCCCTCCGAGAGCTGGGCCGAGAACAGGTCGCTCTTCGGCCGCAGGCCGATGGCCAGGATGCCGCCGCGCCGGACGTTCTTGAACTCCGACAGGCGCGTTTTCTTGATGATGCCGTCGGTCGTCAGCATGACCACGAACTGATCGTCGCGGAACTCCTTGACGGCGAGAACGCTGCGGGGCTTCTCGTTCGGCTGGAACTCGACCAAGTTGGCGACGGGCTTGCCCCGCCCCGAGACGCCGACGTCGGGCACGTCCAGGGCCTTGAGCCAGTAGAGGCGGCCCTGGTTGGTGAAGACGAGGAGATAGCTGTGCGTCGAGCAGATGTAGAGGTCCTCGACGACGTCCTCGGCCTTCATCTCGATGCCCTTGCGGCCCTTGCCGCCCCGGGCTTGGAATTTGTAGGAGGTCAGCGACGTCCGCTTGATGTAGCCGCTCGACGTATAGACGATGGCGACGTCCTCTTCCTTGACGAGGTCCTCGGGCCGCAGCTCCGAGATGGCTTCGTCGCGGATCTCGGTCCGCCGCTCGTCGCCGTACGCCTCCTTCATCTCCTTGAGCTCCTGGATGATGATGGCGAAGACGAGCTTCTCGTCCTTGAGAATCCTGCGGAGCTCGGTGATCCTCTTCTTGATCGCGGCGTACTCCTCCTGGATCTTGAGGCGCTCGAGCTGGCTCAGCCGCTGGAGCTGGAGCTCGAGGACGGCCTGGGCCTGGATCTGGCTCAGGCCGAACTTCTCCATCAGGCCGCGCCGGGCCTCGTCCGTGCTCTTCGATGCGCGGATGAGCTTGATGACGGCGTCGATGTTGTCGAGGCAGATGACCAGGCCCTCCAAAATGTGGGCCCGCTCCTCCGCCTTGCGCAGCTCGAACCGCGTCCGCCGCAGGATGACCTCCTTGCGGTGGGCGATGAAGTACTTCATCATCTCGACGAGACTCAGGGTCTTGGGCTGCTTGTCGACGATGGCCAGCATGATGATGCCGAAGGAGATCTGCAGCTGGGTGTGCTTGTAGAGGTTGTTGAGGATGATCTCGGGCAGTTCCCCGCGCTTGACCTCGACGACGACGCGCATGCCCTCGCGGTCGGATTCGTCCCGGATGTCGGCGACGCCCTCGATCTTCTTGTCGTTGACGAGCTGGGCGATCGACTCGAGGAGGCGGGATTTGTTGACCTGGTAAGGGATCTCGGTGACGACGATCTTGTCCTTCTCGCCCTTGGCCCCCCGTTCGATGACGGTTTTGGCCCTGAGGTGGAGGATGCCCTTGCCGTCCTTGTAGGCGTCGAGGAAGCCCTGGCGGCCGTAGATGATGCCGCCCGTCGGGAAGTCCGGCCCCTGGACGTACTTGAGGACGTCCTTGAGCGTAGCGTTGGGATGTTCGATGAGATGGATGACGCCGTCGCAGATCTCGCCGAGGTTGTGCGGCGGGATGTTCGTGGCCATGCCGACGGCGATGCCGTTGCCGCCGTTGACGAGGAGGTTCGGGAACTTCGAGGGCAGGACCTCGGGCATGGTCAGGCTTTCGTCGTAGTTCGGGATGAAGTTGACCGTTTCCTTGTCGATGTCGGCCATCAGCTCGTGGGCCAGCTTCTTCAGCCGGACTTCGGTGTAGCGCATGGCCGCCGGCGGGTCGCCGTCGATCGAGCCGAAGTTCCCCTGGCCGTCGACGAGGAGGTAGCGCAGGCTGAAATCCTGGGCCATGCGGACGAGCGTGTCGTAGGCGGCCTGGTCGCCGTGGGGATGGTATTTGCCGATGACGTCGCCGACGATGCGGGCCGACTTCTTGTAGGGCTTGTTGTAGTACGTCCCGCTCTCGTACATGGCGTAGAGGACGCGCCGGTGGACCGGCTTGAGGCCGTCCTTGATGTCGGGGATGGCCCGGCCGATGATGACGCTCATGGCGTAGTCGAGATACGACCGGCGCATCTCCTCTTCGAGGCCGGCGACCGGGAAGTGCTCTTTCGGCTGTTCGCTGTCCATGAAAACTCCTTCTCAGGACCCTTGACCGGCCCGGCTCATCAGACGTCGAGGTTCAGGGCCTCCAGGGCGTTGGTCTCGATGAATTTCCTGCGCTCGTCGACCTCGTCGCCCATGAGGATGGTGAAGATGCGGTCGGCCTCGGCGGCGTCGACGACGGAGACCTTGAGCAGGGTGCGGCGCTCCGGGTCCATGGTCGTCTCCCAGAGCTGGGTCGCGGTCATCTCGCCCAAGCCCTTGTAGCGCTGGATGGAGATGCCCTTCTTGCCCCGCTCGAAGAGGTAGTCGAGGAGCTTGTTCTCGTTCTCCAGGGTCTCTTTCTCGGCCCCGTCGCCGTTGGTCAGGACGGCGTAAGGGCCCTTCGTCTCGTCGAGCTCCCGGGTGATGCGGTAGAGGTTCTTGTATTCGGCCGAGGTGACGAGGTCCATGCCGATCTTGCCGTTGGCGGCCATGCCGTTGAGCTGGTAGCCGAATTCGATCTCGTAGACGCCGTATTCTTCGTCGCGGGCGAGCTTCGTCGTGAAGCCCTTCTCGGCGACGAGTTTCATGACCTTTTCGACGTTCTTCTTCACGCTCAGGAACTCCTGGCTGTCGACGCCGTTGTGGATGAGGAGGTCGATGAGGAAAAGCGGGTAGTTCTTGCGCTCGAAGAACTGGGCGTAGCTCTTCTTGGCCATGAGATTGCGGAAGAACTTGCGGAACTTGTCGCCCTCGAGGATCTCCTTGCGATTGCCGGCCCGGACCTTGAATTCCTCGGAGATCTTGCGGACCATGAACTTCTCGAACTCGCGCTCGTCCTTGATGTACTGGACGTCCCGGCCCCGGGTGACCTTGTAGAGGGGCGCCTGGGCGATGTAGAGGTGGCCGCGCTCGATGACCTGGGCCATCTGGCGGTAGAAGAAGGTCATGAGCAGGGTGCGGATGTGGGCGCCGTCGACGTCGGCGTCGGTCATCATGATGATCTTGTGGTAGCGGAGCTTGGCCAGCCGCTCCTCGCTCTCCTCGACGCCGATGCCCAGGGCGGCGAACATGACCCCGATCTCCTCGTTCTTGATGATCTTGTCGAAGCGGGCCTTCTCGACGTTGAGGATCTTGCCCCTGAGGGGCAGGATGGCCTGGAAGCGGCGGTCGCGGCCCTGCTTGGCCGAGCCGCCGGCCGAATCGCCCTCGACGATGAAGATTTCGGAGGTGGCCGGGTCGCGGTCCTGGCAGTCGGCCAGCTTGCCGGGGAGAGAGGTCGATTCGAGGACGCCCTTGCGGCGGGCCAGCTCGCGGGCCTTGCGGGCGGCCTCGCGGGCTCGGGCCGCGTCGATGATCTTCATCACGACCTTTTTAGCGACCGTCGGGTTCTCCTCGAGGTAGGCCGAGAGCTGTTCGTTGACGATGGACTCGACGATGCCCTTGACCTCGGAGTTGCCGAGCTTGGTCTTGGTCTGACCCTCGAACTGGGGATCGTGGAGCTTGATCGAGAGGACGGCGGTGATGCCTTCGCGGCAGTCGTCGCCGGTGATGCTCTCGCTGAGGTCCTTGAGAAGGTTGTGGGCGCCGGCGTAGGCGTTGAGGGACCGGGTCAGGGCGGCCTTGAAGCCGATGACGTGCGTGCCGCCCTCGGTCGTGTTGATGTTGTTGACGAACGAGTAGATTGTCTCGACGTAGGACATGTTGTACTGGATGGCCAGGTCCACGCCGACCCCCTCCCGCTCGCCCTCGAACATGACCGGCTTGGGGTTGATGGGCTGCTTGTTCTGGTTGAGGTACTCGACGAACTCGCGGATGCCGCCCTTGTACTGGAAGTCGTGGGACTTGTTGGTCCGCTCGTCGGTGATCGTGATCTTGAGGCCCTTGTTGAGGAACGACAGCTCCCTCAGGCGCTGGGTCAGGATGTCGAAGTTGTATTCCGTGACCTCGAAGATATCGTCGTCCGGCCAGAAGGTGATCTTGGTCCCCGTCTTGTTCGTCTTGCCGATCTGCTTCAGCTTGGTGACGGGGTCGCCGCGCTCGTAGCTCTGGGTGAAGATGCCGCCCTCGCGCTTGATCTCGAGGTCGAGGCGCTTGGACAGGGCGTTGACGACCGAGACGCCGACGCCGTGGAGGCCGCCGGAGACCTTGTAGCTCTTCTGGTCGAACTTGCCGCCGGCGTGGAGGACGGTCATGACGACCTCGGCCGCCGACTTGTTCTCTTTCTTGTGCAGGCCGACGGGAATGCCGCGGCCGTTGTCGATGACGGTGATGGAGTTGTCGACGTGCACCAAGACGTCGATCTGCGTGCAGTAGCCGGCCAGGGCCTCGTCGACGCTGTTGTCGACGACCTCGTAGACGAGGTGGTGCAGGCCTTCCGGCCCGGTGCTCCCGACGTACATGGCCGGCCGCTTCCGGACGGCCTCGAGGCCCTTCAGGACCTTGATGCTTTCAGCGGTATATTTTTGTTCCTTCATGTCCGTCCACTTTGAGTGAAAATGCGGGTTTCCGACGCGGGGACGTCACGATACCCGGCAGGCATTTTTCAAGAAAATATTATAGCAAAAAAAGGGCCTGAAAGTAAAGCTTTTTCTTGCTTTTTGTTCAATTTTATTTACTTTATTATCTTTTGTTTACGAGACGGCCGCCCGGCCCGCCGGCGGCCGGTTCCCGGCCTCAATGATAACGACGCCCAGGGAGCCTGTTTTTTCTCACAGTTAGGGGCGGTTCCGGCCCGTCCGGAAGCCGCAAACCGGGGGGGGTCAAATCCAGGTTTTATCGCTTTTTCGCGGCCTCTTCGGATATCTCCGTCGGGGGCTGTCTCTCCGGGCCCGTTTTCGTTATAATTCCTGCTTCGGAGGACGTCATGCCGGCCAACCTGCCGCCCGAATACCACAGGATCGAAAGCGAGCTGCGGACGGCCAAAACGCCGCAGGAAAAGATCGACATCTACGAGCGGCTGATCGCCGTCATCCCCCACCACAAGGGCACCGACAAGCTCATCGCCATGTACCGGCAGAAGATCGCCAAGGCTAAGGAGGACATCGAGCGGCGCCCGGGCACGGCCAAGCATGGCGCGATGCACAAGATCGAGAAGTCCGGGGCCGGGCAGGTCATGCTCGTCGGCCCCCCGAACGCCGGCAAGTCCCTGCTCGTCAAGGTCCTCACCGGCGCCGATCCCGAGGTCGCCGACTACCCGTTCACGACCCGTCTTCCGTCGCCCTATATGATGCCCTTCGAGAACATCCGGGTCCAGCTCATCGACACGCCGCCCGTGACGGCCGAGATCATGGAGACCTGGTTCTCGGAGATGGTCAAGATGGCCGACGCCGTTCTTCTCGCCGCCAACCTCGCCGATCCGGCCGGTCCGGACGCGCTCGACGGCATCATCAAGCAGCTCAAGGAACGGAAAGTGGAGCTCGTCCCGGCGGACACGGCCGTCCCCCCCGAGCGTTTCCCGTTCAGAAAGAGGGCGGCCGTCGCGGCCAACAAGCTCGACGCGGAGGGCGCCCCCGGCCGCCTCGAGGAGTTCCGCGTTCTCATCGAGACGCCGATCGAATGGATCCCGGTCTCCGCGGCCACGGGCCGGGGCCTCGAGGACTTGAGGCGGGCGGTCTTCCGCCTGCTCCACGTCATCCGGATCTACAGCAAGGTGCCGGGAAAAAAGATCGAGACGGCCTCGCCTTTCATCCTGCGGAAAGGGATCACGGTCCTGGAGATGGCCCGGGCCGTCCACAAGGACTTCGCTGAGAAGCTCGCCTACGCCCGCGTCTGGAGCCGCGGCGGCGGGCTCGAAGGCCTGCGCGTCACCCGCGATCACGTCCTCGCCGACGAGGATATCGTAGAGTTACATATCTGAAACGATTGAAATGCGCGATGTCCTTGTCGTCGAGCTCCACATCTGACCGCCGGCTCCCCCGCCGCAGGCACCGAGAACGAGATTATGGAGCGCCGCTGGGATTCCCGGCCTCAGATCGTCAACTCGCGGAGATCGATCTTCGATATGTCGGCGACGCCGAGCCCCAGCTTGGCCGCAATATCGAGGTACTGGCGGGCGCTGGGATTGACTTCGCTCTGAACGCCGCGGGCGATGCGCTCGGTGGCCAGGAATTTCTGGGCCAGGAGATCCACCGCCACCCCGTCCGAACCGATGAACAGCCGATTGGCGTCCCACTGGTGCTTGCGCGGGGCGCCCACGCCGCCGTAGTAGCTGGCCACTAGCGCGTCCCCGATATGCAGAACGACCTTGTCCCGGAGGCAGGGAAAGGCGCAAACCTCCGGGATGGCGTTGGCGATGAGCTGATGAAGACGGCTCGCGTTGCTCACCGTGCCGAAAGTCAGGTTTTTAAGGGCGAACGAGATCCCGACGGGTTGCACGCTCTTCAGCACGGGCAGGTTGATGATCTTGGTGAAACGACGGGTCACCAGCTTGGAAAAATAGGAACGCCTCCTGGCGTCGGCTCCGGCCGGCAAGCTCGACGGGGCTTCGCTGCCCTCGATGTCGGCGAAATAGGAGAGGGCTTCGAAATCGAGGTTCTTATTGCCCCAGTACTCTCCTTTGTCGTCGGTGTATTCCCCGTTCGGCCCCAGGATTTCGGTTCCCAGGAGCTCGATGTCCGGAAACCGCTTCGGCGTGAATCCCCCTTCCAGAAGCTGCGGCAACCGGCGATCCCAGACGGCGATCCTCGACCGGGGAACCCCCGATTCCTGCAGCCCGTCGATTACCGCCTGAGTCAGCTCCCGGCTCGTCGGCAGATGCCCGATGGGATTGATCTTGATTCCGACCTGATCGGAGGGAGAGACGAATTCCCGCCAGGCATCCTGGGCCGTCCTCTTTCCCGTCAGCTTCATCAAGCCCTGGTCGAGAGCCTGCTTGGCCAGGCCGGCGTCGATCTTGCCGGAGGACGCCATCCTGCCGCTGTTGACCATGGCCACGATTCCCGGATAGCGTCCCGGCATCGACGAGGCCGTCCGAGGGATCTTCAGAATCTCGTCGATATTCGTCCGGATGCCGGAAGAGGCCGTGATTTGGCCCGGTTCGGGAGCGAAGCCGCCGGCCCCCTCCGCGGGCCGGGCCGCCAACCCCGCCAGTCCGGCCGCGGCCAATCCCACGAAGGCCCGGCGGGACATGCTTCCGCCGAGCCGACTTTCCTGGTCGTTCGGACCGTTCACGCCGTCTTGTTTCATCCTCTTCTCTCCTGATCCGAAATCGAATCGGGCTCCCGCGCCTGTGCCGTGCGGAAAGCGCCGGGCGCACGGATATCCCACATCATATGAGAGAAAAGGATATATGCCGGAAATGTGCCAAGAGCCTTCTCCCGGGATCCGGCACGGGATTGTTCGGAAAGGGACAATCGCCGCCCGTTTGCGGACAGGCTGAAGGAAAGCGGCTCGGTGCCGCGTCGAGGCTATTCCGCCTTGGCCAGCGCCTGCTCCAGATCGTCCCGCAGGTCCTCGTAGCCTTCACAGCCGACCGACAGCCGGATGAGATCGTCGGTGATGCCGGCCTTCTCGCGCGTCTCTTTGGCAACGCCGGCGTGAGTCATGCTCGCCGGGTGCTGGATCAGGCTCTCGATGCCTCCGAGCGAGACCGCCAGCGTGCACAGCCGGACCGAGTTGATCATCTTCCGGCCGGCCTCCAATCCGCCGCGGAGTCCGAAGCAGATCATCGAGCCGAAGCCCTTCATCTGTTTCCCGGCGAGGTCGTGCTGCGGGTGGCTCTCGAGCCCGGGATAGTTGACCCAGCGGACCTGGGGCTTCGCCGCCAGCCAGCGGGCCAGCTTCGCGGCGTTGTCCTGGGCCTTCTCGACCCGGAGAGCCAGGGTTTTCACGCCGCGCAGGACGAGCCAGGCCTGGTGCGGATCCATGGTCCCGCCCATCAGGATGAGGACGTCCCTGAGGCGCCGCAGGAGCTTCTCGTCCCGGGCGATGACGGCGCCGCCGACGACGTCACTGTGCCCGTTGATGAACTTGGTCAGGCTGTGGATGACGATGTCGGCCCCGAGCGCCAGCGGGTTCTGGAGGATGGGACTGGAGAAGGTGTTGTCGACGGCGAGGAGGATGCCCTTCTCGTGCGCCAGCCGCGCGCAGGCGGCGATGTCCGTGACGGCCAGGGTGGGATTGGCCGGGGTTTCGATGAGCAGCAGCCGCGTCTCCGGCCGCAGGGCCTTTTCGATGCTGCGGAGGTCCGACGTATTGACGAAATCCGATGTGACGCCGAACCGCGAGAACTCCTTCTCGATGACCGTCCGCGACGGCCCGTAGAGCGAGTCGGTCCCGACGACGTGCGCGTCCCGCCCGAGCAGGGCGGTGTAAACCGTCGTCACCGCCGCCATGCCCGTGGCCGTAGCCAGCGCGCCGCATCCCCCTTCGAGCGAGGCCAAGCACTCCTCGAGGGCGGCGATCGTCGGGTTGGCGATCCGCGTGTAGATGTATCCCTTCTCCTTGCCGGCGAAGCGGGCCGCCCCCTGCTCGGCGCTGGCGAAGGCGAAGGTGGCCGACTGGTAGATCGGCACGGACACTCCGCCGTAGGCGGCGTCCGGCTCCTGGCCGGCGTGGATCACGCTGGTGAACGGACTTTCGGTTTTGGCCTTTTTCAAAACGATCTCCTCGGTTTTCTCTGTGTCAGTTCCTGAAGTCGAGCGAAGGTTCATCGCTCATATCCATGACGGCCATGAACAGGAGCCGGGCGATATCCTCCATGATCTCCGGGGTGACCAGGCTTAGGTCGTCATGGGTGTTGTGATAGGTCGGGCGGGCGGGACGGCCCGCGTCGCTCCCCGACGCGCCGAAGGTCAGGGCGGGCACGCCCTTCCAGAAGAACCAGGCCGAATCCTGGCGCGGCCGGCCGGGGTAGGACGCGGCGCCCGTCGCGAGCGGCCGGTGGATGTACGCGCCGTTGGCCTTCTCGATGAATTTCCAAAAAGCCGGATAGGTCTTGCCGCCCGAGGCGGAGATCCTGTCGCCGCTGCCCGGCCCTTCCATGTTGATCATGACCACGGTCCTGTCGAGCGGAAAGACGGGGTGCTCCGTGTAGTATCGCGAGCCCGAGACGCCCTCGTCCTCGCTCTGCTCCTCGCTGCCGAAGAAGGCGAAAACCACGGTTCGTTTCGGCTTGACGGCGCACCTGGCCATGGCCTCGGCGACGCCCAGCCCGACGGCGACGGCCGTGGCGTTGTCGTTGGCCCCCGGCATGAGCTCCCACATCCGGCCGAGATGGTCGAGGTGGCCGGCGATGAGGATCACCTCGCGCTCGAGGCTCGGGTCGGAGCCGGGGATGGCCCCGAGGATGTTGAAGCCCACACCGTCGGGATGATGCTCCGTGACGTTCTTGATGGTGAAGATCTTGCCCGTGGCGAACGATCGCGGGCGCAGGTCGCGGCGGATGCCGGCGACCGTGTCGCGGTGGCCTTTCCCCGTCCCGGCGAAAACGTCGCGGACCACGGCCTCGCCGACATGATGATAGACGAAGCCCTCGACATAGGCATTGTTGGGATTGCCGATGGGCCCGTAGTTGTAGAGCAGGCCCCGGGCGCCGTGGGCGGCGGCGTTCTTGAGCTTGTACTGGTGGAAGGAATAGGGCCGCCATTTCTTGAACAGGTCGAGGGTCTTATCGCCCGGCCCGACCGGAATCTCGGGCTCCAGGAGGACGATCTTGCCCTTGACGTCGACGCCCTTGTAGTCGTCGTAGCCGAGCTCGGGCGCGCTGACGCCGTATCCCGCGTAAACGACCTCGGCCGTCACCTCGCCGGACCCCGACGTCCCGCCGGGGATGAACTCGTCCTCGTAACGGTAGGCCTTCTCGATCACGCCGTCCTTGACCGGAAGCCGCAGGATACAGGCGCCGCCGGGGAAAATGACGGTATAGGGATTAGGGTAATGCTGGCGGTAGGTGCCGTTGTCGCCCGCCGGCCGCACGCCCCACTTCTGGAGCAGGGACTCGACCCAGTCGGCGCAGGCCTCGTATTCCTTCGTGCCCGTCAGGCGTCCGCCGTACTTGTCGGACACGAGCTCCTTGACGTAATCGTAGAGCACGTTGCTCGAAATGAGGTGCATGGCCTCGACGATCTTCGAGGAATCGTCCGCCGGCTGCCTCGTTTCCTGGGCCGCGGCCAGGGTCAGCGCGGCCGAAAGGGCGCACAGGACAACAGGCGCCGCGAAGATGCGCAGTCTCTTCATGCCGTCCTCCATGCGAAGATGCGAAGACGCCATCTTAGTGAATCGCGGGGGCGGAGGCAAGTCCGCCGGCCGCGCCCACGGCCGGACGACGGGCGCGGTTGATTCGAGCGGCCGATTCTGCTATCGTGTTTTTTTCTTGGAACTCGCATCATCAAAGGAGGCCCCGATGACCAAACAGATCCTACTGATCCTTTTCGTGGCTGGATCCTTCCTGGCCGGCTTGGCGATCGCCCAGACGCCGGCGGCCGCCACCAAGATCCTCATGAAAACGAGCAAGGGCGATATCACCATCGAGCTCAACGCCGCCAAGGCTCCCATAACGGTCAAGAATTTCCTGTCCTACGTCAAGGACGGATTCTTCGCCGGCACGATCTTTCACCGGGTCATGCCGGGCTTCATGATCCAGGGCGGCGGAATGACGGCCGAGATGCACGAGAAGGATTCCAAGCCTCCCATCAAGAACGAGGCCGGCAACGGCCTGAAGAACGACCGGGGCACCATCGCCATGGCCAGGACGGGCGTCGTCGACAGCGCCACCTGCCAGTTCTTCATCAACCTCGTCAACAATGACGGGCTCAACCACAAGGACAACTCGCAAGAAGGATTCGGCTACTGCGTCTTCGGCAAGGTCGTCGCCGGCATGGACGTCGTCGACGCCATCGCCAAGGTCAAGACCGGGAACAGGCCTCCCCATCAGAATGTTCCGCTGGAGCCCATCACCATCCTCTCGGTCGAGATCATCGGCGCCAAGTGACCGGCCGGGGCGAGCCAGAAGCAGCCGGAAGTCGGGTGACGGCCCATGATTGACTGGGTGTTCGCCTTCCTTCACCTGGGCGGGCTGCTGGCGGCCCTGGGTTACGCGGTCTACTCCCTGGTCCGGGGCAACGTCGTCCGTTTCGGCCTGATCATCGGCCTCCTGGCGGCCTATTACCACTTCGTCCTTCACCCCGCCGTCGTCAAGGAGATCGCCCGCCGCAAAGCCCTCAAGAAGAAGCCGTAGGCGCCCGGATTTACTTTTCCCGCCAAAGGGTCTATCATTTTAGGCGGAGAATTGTGTATGAAGAAGATCCGGATGTTTCAGACGCCGCGGCTCGTCCCTGCCGCGGTCATGCTCCTCGCTCTATGCCTGCCGGCCCTGCCCCAGAGTCGCGACAAGAACCTGGCGCCGGCCCTCAACTCCATCAGCGGGGCGGAAGCCTATGATTTCGTCAAAACCATGGCCTCGCCGGAATGCGCCGGCCGGCTGACGGGCGACGCCGGCTATACGACCGCCGCCAAGTGGGCCGCCCGCAAGTACGCGTCTTGGGGCCTCAAGCCCATCAGCCCCAAGGACGGCTTCCTCCAGCCCTATCCCTCGCCCTACACGACCGTCGATAAGGCCGAGATGACCATCTTCCTGCCCGACGGGAAGCCGGAGCCCGGGACGGAACAGGCTTACAAGGAGATGAAACTCGTGCCCGAGAAGGAATTCCTGCCGCTCCTCTTCTCGGACAGCGGCGACCGGACGGCCGAAACCGTCTTCGCCGGCTGGGGCATCTCCGCGCCCGAGCT
>Ga0315282_10002253_pt1 | contig 35719 bp, 31 predicted proteins | sample YL17G07_20_MG_FD_203693 | JGI IMG/M metagenome (GOLD analysis project Ga0315282, IMG submission 203693) | Sediment microbial communities from Yellowstone Lake, YNP, Wyoming, USA - YL17G07_20 | ecosystem: Environmental > Aquatic > Freshwater > Lake > Sediment | place: USA: Wyoming | collected...
AAACTGTTCCGTGCTATAGTCGCTTCTCGTCAAGGGTGTAGGCTCCTTTCATCGGGAGATTTTGTTGCTCACACAACAAAACCTACACCCTCTCGCTTTTTACACACTCAAATTTACGTCACCGCGGTGCCATCCAACGCACTGTTGGTGCGATGCCGCAGCTCCACGAGCGTCCTTCGAACCGCCGATCTCTGGCCCACGGCGCTCCGTTGCCGGCCATAGTAGAATGGTTGCCGTGGACGCATACAACACGAGAAGTGAACCATTGACGATGGGGAGCTTTGTTACCACTTCCTTTGGCAGTCTCCACCGCCCGGTGCACCGGCTGGGTTTCTCGGCTTCTTACCGGCCGGGGAAGGCGACGGTGAAGCGCGCCCTGGACGCCGGGATCGACGTGTTTTTCTGCTACGGGTTCGACCGGCAAATGACCGGCGTGCTGCGGGACCTGCCGCCCAGCCAGCGCCAGCAATTGGTCTACGTCACCGGCGCCTACAACCTGCTCTGGTGGCATCCCAACCTGCGGCGCTCGCTGGAAAAGCGCCTGCGGCAGCTGCGCACCGACTACATTGACTGTTTCCTTTTCCTCGGCGTCATGGGCAAGGAGAAGTTTCTCGACGGCGTACTGGAGGAACTCCAGCGTTTTCGCGAGGAGGGCAAGGTGCTCTCGACGGGCGTCTCCATTCACGCCCGCAAGCTCGCGGGCTCGCTCGCCGAGCGTGGGACGATTCAGGCGCTCATGATGCGCTACAACGCCGCGCACCGGGGCGCTGAGCAGGATATCTTTCCTCATCTCGCCGCGCACAACCCCGCCGTCATCAGTTACACTGCGACGCGCTGGACTTATCTGCTGCGACGGCCGCGCGGCTGGCCGAAGGACGGCCGCTTTCCCACGCCCGCAATGTGCTACCGCTTCGTGCTCTCGAACCCCAACGTGCATGTCTGCCTGACCGCTCCCCGAAGCGCCCCGGAGCTTGACGAGAATCTGGCCGCCCTTCGCGACGGGCCGCTCAGCGAAACCGACCTGCAGTTCATGCGCGACTTCGGCGACGCCGTGCACGCGCAGAAGAAATGGTTTATGTGAAGAGCAGGAGTCAGGATTCAGGAGCCAGGAGTCAGGAGAAAGACCTTTATTCATGATTGTTGGTGTTGGCTCGCAGTTTGGTCGTAACTGAGTCCCGCTCCCGATCCCGCTGGCTACGCCCTTCAGTCCCATTCCCTTGGATCCCTCTGTGTCTCCGTGCCTCCGTGGCTAAATCCGCTCGAAGCGCGCTTGGAAGAAGCGCAGATACTTGGGCTCGTACACCATCTTGAGGCCGCGTGCTTGCTCCCGCCGCTCGTACACGGCAAGCACGGATTCGGCGACGACATCCATGTGGGCCTGCGTGTAGACCCGCCGCGGCAGCGTAAGTCGCACAAGCTCGAGACTGGGGAACCGTTCTGCGCCCGTTTTGGGGTCGCGGCCGGAGCTCACCGCCCCGCGCTCCATCGAGCGCACCCCGGAGTCGATGTAGAGATCGGCGGCGAGCGCCTGCGCCGGATACTGGCTCTGGGGAATGTGGGCGTAGATGGCGCGGGCATCGAGAAATACCGCATGTCCGCCGATGGGCTTCACAATAGGGATGCCCCAATCGAGCATGTGCTGGCCGAGGTATTCCACCTGCCCCACGCGCGCGCGGATGTGGTTGTCGTCCACGCTTTCGACGATGCCGCGCGCCATCGCTTCCATGTCGCGCCCGGCGAGCCCCCCGTAGGTGTGCAACCCTTCAAAAACCACCACGAGGTTTCGCGCCTCTTCGTAGAGCGCCTCGTCATTGGTCGCCAGCCAGCCGCCGATATTCACCAGCGCGTCCTTTTTCGCGCTCATCGTGCAGGTGTCGGTGTAGGAACAATACTCCTTGAGAATCTCGGCAATCTTCCGGTCCCGGTATCCCGGCTCGCGCTGCTGAATGAAGTAGGCATTCTCCACGGCGCGCGTGGCGTCGAGCACGATCTTGATCCCGTGCCGGTTACAGAGCTCGCGCAGGGCGCGCAGGTTGGCCATCGACTGCGGCTGCCCTCCCGCCATGTTCACCGTGCCGGCAATGCAGACATAGGGAATCTTCTTCGCCCCGACTTCCTCCACGACCTTCTGGAGCTTGGCGAGGTCGACATTGCCCTTGAAGGGATGCTCGTTTGCCGGGTCGTGCGCTTCGTCGATGATGACGTCCACAAACGTGCCGCCGGCAAGCTCCTGGTGTAGCCGGGTGGTGGTGAAATACATGTTGCCCGGGATGAAGTCGCCCGGCTTGATCTCGATCCTCGAAAGGATGTGCTCCGCCCCGCGTCCCTGGTGGGTGGGAACCAAATATTTGTAGCCGTAGTATTCCGTGACCGCTTCCCAGAGGTGATAGAAATTCTTGCTGCCTGCGTAGGCTTCGTCGCCCTGCATCAGCCCAGACCATTGGATATCGCTCATGGCGTTCGTGCCGCTGTCGGTGAGCAGGTCGATGTAAACGTCGGCGGAACGAAGCAGGAAGGTGTTGAAGCCCGCCTCGCGAATCGAGCGCTCGCGCTGCTCGGGCGTGGTCATCTGCAGCAGCTCGACCATCTTCACTTTCCAGGGCTCTGCCCAGGATCGCCGGCTGGGTCTGGGGTAAGGCATGGCTGCACTCCTTGATAGCGCTTCTCACGTCGTGGTACTGGGTTGCCATTGTACTACTTGGTGCGGAGGGGCGCCGCAACGCACAGCGGGTTGTTCCAGCCACGGGGTAGGGGCGTGGGGCTCGTGGCTGGCGCGACCCTCAGGCGGGTGCCCACTTGACAGCCGTCACCAAGTGTGATACGCTACAAATGTGGGTCGAAATTGTTTGTCATCGGGGGCGCAGAAAGAGTGGGATGGTTGCCCGGCATTCTGTCCATCGGTCAGGAGCGGGGAGAGGCGGCCCTTATATAGTAAATCCACCAACCGAGCAAGATGCGTCGAATCATCGTTTTATAATTTCCCATAGGACTACGAACTGAGTAAGCCCTTCGGAATCAATAAATGTTGAGTAATTCAACGAACCAAGTTAGTTGCGACTTATGAATCACTCAGCCGGTTCGTGGATCGACGAAGCGAGACGCGGCTGGCACACACCTTGCGTTTCAGGTCTGCGCGCCGAAGGCGCAATGGCCGTCAAGAATCGCAGACCGGAAGGTTCTGTGGCAGCCCGTGACGCGCCTCTACGTTTGAACCTTCTTCAACAACTCCTGCAGATTTCCCGAAAGGATCTTCCGCTTCTGCTCTTCGGTGAGGAAGGCGCTGTCGATGCGCGCGACGACGGTGGCGGGGCAGTTGATGGAGAAGTCGGAGCCGAAGAGCACGCGGTCGTTGCCGATCGACTTGACGGCGTATTCGAGCATACCAACGCGATCGTGGCCGTAGCCGGACGTGTCGAGATAGCAGTTGGGGTGCTTCGCCACCGCGTCGATACGCTTGAAAATGTGCTCGTACTCGTGCCCGTCGCCGAAATGCGGGAAAACGATGGTCGCCTGGGGAAACTTCTGGATGATGTATTCCATCTCTTCCAGCTCGGTGTGGACGTCGAGCACCATATTCATCTTCACCACTTGCTGGACGAGCAGTTCGAATTCCTTGATGGTGTATTGGAAGGGCGCCATGTAGTTGCACAGCTCGCCCACCCAGACGAAGCCGAGCTGCTTGTGGCAGTCTTCGATCTCCCGCAAGGATTCATCGATGAACAGGGGGTTGACGACGCAGGCGCCCAGGAAGCGCCCCTTGTACTTCTCCGCGTAGTGCGCCACTTCGCGATTGCCAGCGATGAACTCGGCAGGGGTTTTCGCCTCCTGGCAGCGCACGGAGTTGATGATGCCGCGCTGGACGCCGGTGCGGTCGAGGTAGCGAGCAAACTCCTCAAACGTCTTGGTTACCGGATACCATTGCCAAACGTTGCCGCTCTCGCTCGGACAGTGCAGATGGGCATCAAAAACCTGCCGCGGCCCAAGGCGCATTCCCTTTTCGCCCGCGCGGCCGGTTGGGGCGGCCTTCGCGGGCGCGCCGGCGGGGGCTTGTCCGGGAGCGTTTGCCGGGGCCTGCTCGTGGGGATGATCGTGCTGGCCGGCGGTGGAGGCGAAGGCAGGCATGCTCAGGAAGGCGAAACTCTTCTTCAGGAATTGCCGCCGCGGCGGGTGGTGGATGTGGCTCATGGTGTTCCTCCTGATCGGAAACTCCCGCGAGACTACCACGGCCCGGTGACGCGGGCAACGACCCGGAGACGGTTTTGTGACAATCCACCGATTGACAAATGGCTGTGTGTCCGCATAGTGTTACTGCCCCAATGAAGATACTGGTGGTCGGTTCCGGTGGCCGCGAGCACGCTCTGACGTGGAAGCTGCGTGAGAGCCAGCTTATGGAGGAGATCTACTGCGCGCCGGGCAATGCCGGCATCGCGCAGGAGGCGGAGTGCTGCCCGGTGGACGTGTCGAAGCCGCAGGCCCTGCTCGAACTGGCCCGGGACCTCAAGGTTGATCTGACGGTAGTCGGGCCGGAAGCGCCGCTCGTCGCGGGAGTGGTGGATCTTTTCGAGAGGGAAGGGTTGTGGGTGCTCGGTCCCACGCAAGCGGCGGCGCAACTCGAGGGGAGCAAGATTTTTTCCAAGCAGTTCATGCACCGCCACGCCATTCCCACCGCCCGCTTTGTGGTCGCCGACGAGTTCGAACCTGCGGTCAAGGCTCTGGCGGGGTTCCAAGTTCCCGTGGTTGTCAAGGCCGATGGTCTGGCGGCGGGCAAGGGCGTGGTGGTCGCTCACAGCACGGAAGAAGCCATTCAGGCGCTGGACGATTTCATGCGCCGGAAGACGCTGGGGAGCGCCGGGGAGCGAGTGGTCATCGAAGAGTGCCTGGCAGGCGAGGAACTGTCGTTCATCGTCCTGACCGACGGCAAGGGCGTATTGCCGCTCGTCCCCACGCAGGACCACAAGGCTGTCTTCGACAACGACCAGGGACCGAACACCGGCGGCATGGGCGCCTACAGCGCTGACTCAATCCTCAACGAAACGGTTCGCGAGGACATCCTTCGCCGCATCGTGCTGCCCACGCTGGCCGGCATGGCGGCCGAGGATCATCCTTTCCGGGGCTTCCTCTACTGCGGTCTGATGATGACCTCCAGCGGCCCCATGACGCTCGAGTACAACGTTCGCCTCGGCGATCCTGAGGCGCAGCCCATCCTGATGAGATTGCGCTCCGACATGGTTGATCTGTTCAAGGGGCTGCGGGAGGGCGAACTCGCTGCCCAGGAGGCCCGCTGGAGCCCCAATCCCGCCGTCTGCGTGGTGCTCACGTCCAAAGGATACCCAGGAAAGCCCGAGCTGGGAAAAGCCATCACCGGTTTCGAGGCCGCTGAGGCGCAGGGTGGCGTCAAGGTCTTCCACGCCGGCACGGTCTTCCACGAGGGAAAGCTGCTCACCTCCGGCGGGCGCGTGCTGGGCGTAACCGCTACGGGCGCGGACTTGCCGGCCGCCATCGAGCGCGCCTACGCGGCGGTAGGCAAGATTCGCTTCGAGGGCATGCACTTCCGCCACGATATCGGCGCCAAGGGGTTGCGACAACAGGCGAGGGCGCGCGAGTCCGCGCCCGCCGCCCGCCGAGTGTCGCCGGGATCTCTGTGACGGTGGGCGTCGCAGGAATCAGGTCGCGAAGGGAATGACAATTCTTGCAGGTGAACTCCCATGAGTGAATCGATCCGCCCGCTGGTGGGCATCGTAATGGGCAGCGACTCCGACCTTTCCATCATGGCCGAAGCCGCCGAGACCCTGAAGAAGTTCGGCGTGCCTTTCGAGATTGAGGTCAGTTCCGCCCATCGCTCGCCCGCGCGCACGTCGGAATACGCGCGCACGGCCATTAGCCGCGGCCTGAAAGTGCTCATCGTGGCGGCGGGTGGCGCGGCACACCTGGGCGGCGTGATCGCGGCGGAAACGACGCTGCCGGTGATTGGCGTGCCCGTCCCCAGCACGACTCTGCACGGCCTCGACTCGCTGCTCTCCATGGTGCAGATGCCGGCCGGCGTGCCCGTGGCGTGCACCTCCATCGGCGAGCCCGGCGCCATCAATGCCGCGCTCTTCGCAGTCGAAATCCTCGCCACCTCCGACGCGGCGCTCGCCGCCAAACTCGCTGCACACAAAGAGGACCTGGCCCGCGGCGTGGCCGAAAAATCCGCTAAGGTCAAACGCGAATTCCAAATCTGACTCCTGACTCCGCCTTCCTGGCACCTGACCCGAGGCACCTGAAACCTCTTGCACGGCGTTTATATCTACATTACTGTTTTACAGCCCGATAACCTCGCCTTGGCGGATCTGAGCTGAACGAAAGTGGATATTCGCTTTTTCTTCGCTTATAATGAGGTGTGGCAGTGATGATGCCTGAGCAGGGCCTTTTGGGGAACGACGGTCTGCCAATTCGTGACAGCGGTAACTGGGTGAATGACAAACTCTATTATCTTGCTCGCTATCTGAAGATTTTCTCTGTCGGGATGAAGAACAAGTGGCCCGGGCGACTCTACTATGTGGATTTGTTCGCTGGCCCGGGTAGATGTCGCATACGCGAGACCCAACAGGAAATAGACGGCTCGCCGCTAGTTGCGCTACTCGGATTTGATTTCGCGAAATACTTCTTCTTCGAGGCGGACCCTGCTTCCTTCGAGGCCCTTCAAAAAAGGGTGAAACAGCGAGCACCGGGCAAATGGGAAAATGTGAAAATGATCCCCGGAGATTGCAACGACACGATTGAAGGAGCAGAACTTCCCTCCGAAGGCTTGGGACTTGCTTTCATAGATCCTACCGGGATTTCCCAAATCTCCTTTGAAACAGTGCGAAAATTGACCGCCGGTCGTCAGGTCGACCTAATCATAAATTTCCCTGAGGGCATGGGAATTCGCATGAATTTTTTCCAGTACGCTCAGACTGAAACAAATGCACTAGACCGCTTCATGGGCAGTGCGAGGTGGCAGGAGCGCTACCGAAAGTCTTTGACATCGTTTGACGAGGTCTGCGCAGAAATAGCAAAGGAATATCTGGACAATTTGGGGTCACTGGGATACCTCGCCGTTAACAGCGATTGGATACCAGTAAGAACGGACCAGAACGCATTGCTCTATTACCTGCTGTTCGCAAGCAAGAACCCAAGAGGCAACGAGTTTTGGCGCAAAATCAAACGCATCGGCCCTCACGGCCAGCGTGAGCTATTCTCATGATCGGCAAAGCCAGAGGTTCCAACTTTTTTCGACAGTTAGGTGGGCCGGGCGAGGTAAAGCATGGCCGCGAAGTCGGCGATTGAGTGGACGGAATCTACGTGGAATCCGCTTACGGGTTGCACCAAGATCAGCCCAGGGTGCAAGCACTGCTACGCGGAGCGGATGGCGTTCCGGCTTCAGGCGATGGGGCAGCCGAATTACGCGCATGGATTCGACTTGGAGCTCCACGAAAACGCATTGGAGCTACCCTTGAGGTGGAAGAGACCGCAAACAATCTTTGTGAATTCGATGAGCGACCTTTTCCACAAAGATGTTCCTGACGGGTTTATCCTGAAAGTGTTCGACGTGATGGTTCGTGCCCATTGGCATCGCTTCCAGATCCTCACGAAGAGGTCAGAGCGCCTCCTGCAACTCTCCCCAAAGCTGCCATGGAAGCCGCATATCTGGATGGGCGTCAGCATTGAGAGTCTCAAATACACGTTCCGTATCGAACACCTAATCAAGACGGGGGCCGTGATCAAGTTCTTGTCGCTCGAGCCGTTGCTAGGCCCATTGCCCAACTTGGATCTGGAAGGTATTGACTGGGTTATCGCGGGGGGCGAGTCCGGCCCTAGTGCCCGCCCCATGGATCCAGCATGGGTTTCCGAAATCCGTGACCAATGCGTTCGGAAGTGCGTTCCCTTTTTCTTCAAGCAATGGGGCGGAACCCGAAAGAAGAAAACGGGAAGAGAACTGGAAGGCAGAACCTGGGATGAAATGCCGACTTTGGCGGGTGCTATGGTCGGCTAGTGGTCTCGGGACATAAAGCCCTTGGCCCGGACTCGCAAACAGTACAGGGCGATGCAAGCATCGCTCCTACGGCACCAGGCGGCGGAGGCTGAGGAATTTCAGCTTCTGTTCGGCTTCGGTCGAGGCCAGAGGTGAGTAGTAGTAATAGAAGCTTGCTTCGATCTGGGTCTGGACGCCCTGGGGCACCTCGAAGGTGAAGGTTTCAGTGCGCGTCTCGCCGGGGGCGAGGCGCGTGTCGGAGACCACGCGCGCGCCCTTGATAAAGGCGGCGGGTTCGCGCGTCACGGGCGCGCCACTCGCATCTGCGACGGTGCGCCGGAAGAACCGCTCCTCGCGGAAGTGCTTGCCGGCATACGTGTCGGCGCGCAACTCGAGGATCAACTGTCGCATGGGCGAGCCGGTGGGAACGCTGTGCCCGGCGCCGCGATTGGCGACCTGGACGGAAACCTTCAACTGCTCGCCTTCGCGCACCGCTGAGAGCTGCGCCTTGATGGCCTTGTTTAACTGCTCGATGGAGCGGCTGCCCGGAATCTGGTGCAAGTTGAGTTTCAACTGGCTGCCGCTCTTGACCCGCGGGTCCACGACGTTCCCCTGCACCCGATACATGTGGCAGGACTGGCAGCCCCGCTCCTCCTTGCTGTAGTTGCTTGCCTTCCATTCCGAATAGGTGGTGAGCACGGCGAGTCCCTGAGAGTTCTTGTATTCGTGGCAGATGACGCAGGCGAGCGACGTGGTGTGCACCTCGGAGTAGACCGTCTCATGCGCTGTGGAGACAGCTTCCTTGGAAGGTCCGCTCTTCGCCAAGGAGAATTCCACCCGGGCCTTGGGATTCGTCCCCGTGAGGGTGACCTCGCGGATGGAATGGCAGTAGTCGCAGGTGACTCCTTCCCAGCTCACTTTCTCAATCAGCCCCAGATCGCCGATCTGGACGGCAATCGGCGAGTGGCAGCTAAGGCAGGCCTTGCGCGCCGTGGGACCGAAATCGGCCTCTGCCATCTTGAGTGCGTCCTGGAAAAGCCGGCTTTCCATGGCCGTGGCGTGGGCCGACTTTTTCCAGCCATCGTGTATCTCGCGATGGCAATCGCCGCAAACTTCGGCGCTCGAAGGGGGCTGAAGATCTGTGGCGAAAGCTAAACTAGGAAGTGACAAAACGCAGCAAAAGAGGGCAAATCTGATCACCGACCACCTCCCGGTGGAGAAACCCAGGCTCGACAGCTTGCTGGGCGCAGGGCCGGCATGAGCCGGGTTCGGCGAGGGACAAGGGCAGATTGTACACCAAATAGGGACAATATGTGGGAATTCCGGTGACACGAAAGGACACCGCCATCCCCCCTTGCCGCAGTCATTGTGTTGCAGGACGCCTCGCGTCTCCCGGGCGGGATTCTCCGGCGCACTTCAGCCGGCGGGTGACAATAAGCCTGTTGGTCCAAAGGTGTCTGTTTCCGATTGACCCTCGACACGGCCGGCAGGTAAAATGCCGCAGCTTGTGCCCAGATGGTAAAGGGTGCGAGCCGGTCGGCCCATTTCAATTGGATGAAGGGGGAAGCGGTTGGGGAAGCACAGGTTCATCTGCGGCCTGTTCGTCACCACGGCGTTGCTGACCGCCGGAGGCGTGGCCGGGAGGTGTCAAGCCGCCGGCCCGCCACCCGTTCCACCCGCAGAACTCCCCTTTCCTAAACCCAACGCAGCGGCTCCTCAGTCCCGGCCTACTCCAGCCGATTCGGTGGCTACGCCGGCGGAGGACGTTGGCGACGTCCCGAGCGGCAAGCAATCGGAGCCTACCCCCGTCGAATCGCTCACCGTGCCCGCCTCAGCGGTCGACGTCAGGCCCAGCGAGGAGGACCGAAAGGAAATCAAGCCTGTCCGCTCGGAACTGCCCCTGGTCACCAACGACGTGGTGGAAGGCGTCATCGCCTTCTACCAGAAACGCGGGTCGGGGTACGTCACGATGGCCCTCAAGAGGATTGGCCAATACCAACCCCTCTTCGAGGAAGAATTGCGGAAGGAAGGCCTGCCGCGGGACTTGGTCTATCTGGCGGCCGCCGAGAGCGCTTTCAATCCCTTTGCCCTGTCTCGCGCCGGGGCCAAGGGGATTTGGCAGCTTATGCTGGGCCGCGCCGCCGAATATGGCCTCAAGAAAGACCGTTGGGTGGACGAGCGCGAAGACCCGGCGAAATCCACTCAAGTCGCGGTCCGTCACCTCCGGGACCTCTACCGGACCTTCGGAGATTGGTATCTGGCGATGGCGGCCTATAACTGCGGGCCTGTGGCGGTCCAGAAAGCCATCGAAAAGACCGGTTATGCCGATTTCTGGATCCTCCTCCGGTTGCACGCCCTGCCTGTGGACACTGAGAACTACGTCCCCGCGATCATTGCCACGGCACTGATTGCCAAGTCCCCCCGGGCCTACGGGTTCGACATTGACCCAGACCAACCGGTGGAAGCCGATTCGGTGGTGGTTGGCGTCCCCACGGATCTCCGGCTGATTGCCCAGCTGATCGATCGCCCCGTACAGGAGGTTATCCGGCTCAACCCGGGCCTGCTGCGCTGGACGACTCCGGCCAACAATCCGCACTACGTCCTGAATCTACCTCCGGGAACCGGCCCGTCTTTCGAGGAGGCTATCGCTGCTATCCCGCCGAACAAAAGGATCTGGTGGCGGACCCATCGGGTGGACGAAGGTGAAACGTTGGGGAGTGTGTCGCGTAAGTTCCACATCTCCACGGCCGCCCTGGCTGCCGCCAACCAAGTTCCCAAGGGCGCCCCACTGCCAGAGGGTTCTCTTCTCGTGCTCCCCCTGGCTGCGGGTAGTGAGGCGTCACTGGCCCGGGTGCGGGAGCGCGGGCCGCGCCGCCCTCTCCGCTACAAAGTGAAAGGCGGAGACACCCTTGACCGCATCGCCGATCGCTTCGATGTGACTCCTTCCCAGCTCCGCCGCTGGAACAAGCTCTCCAGTTTAGGGCTCGTGGAAGGGCAGAATCTGAAGATCTACGTTGCCGCAGGCGCTGCCCGCCGCTCGACGCACAAGCCGCGGGGGCGCCGGCCCGCGACCGCTGCCGCTGCCGCGCGCGCCCCGGCCCCGGCGAGCGGCGTTGCGCCCTCCGGCAAGACGTCTAGTCAAGCGGCGCAAGTCCTTCCGAAGACCCCCCAGCAAACGGGCTCCCTCGCCCAGGCTTCCCGTTGACCTTTCGCCTTCCCCCCATCATTGCTCTTGACATGGGAATTTCCGTGTTATAAACCTGCCTCGTTCGGGCGGGCTGCTCCGCCGATGGCTGCGGCCGCCGGGGCAACGAAAGAGAGAGTCTGCAGATTGATGGGATCGACTTGGGGGAGGAATGCATGGCGTTCGACATTAACGACCGAGAGCCGGGTGACGAGCTGGATGACTATGGCGAGGAGATCTCCTCCGACTACCGCGAAGAAGAAGACGTGACCGGCGAAGAAGAGGAGTTGGAAGAAGAGACGTCCTATGGGGGCGAAGAGGCGGGGACTGCGGAGCAGGCTCCTGAGCCTGCCGCACCGCCAGAGCTTCCGGTCGCTCCGAGCGAGGCCCCGGCGACACCCGTTGCGCCTGCGCGGAAGGCCGCCAAGAAGCCAGTGAAGAAAGCGAAAAAGGCCGCCGCAAAAAAGGCTAAGAAGCCCGCCAGGAAAGCCAAGAAGGCTCCGGCGAAGAAGCCGAAGAAAGCTGCGAAGGCCAAGAAAGCCGCCAAGAAGAAGGCCCGGCGCCGCTGAGTAGCTCCTGTGCTGGCGAGCGGTGCAGGGCGGGGGATGCACGATCCTGCGCACGAGTGATTGCCTGGGGCGGGAGCTTGGCGGCGGAGGGCTCACCCGCGTCGTCGTCCTCGCAACCAGCCTTAGCCATCACTGACACCTCATGCGGCAACGACCGGCGAAAGGCACGCGAGGGGATGATGAAGGGCGCGCCGCGCCCTCGGTGGTCCGTACCCTGGAGCTTCTCCCTGCCGCTTGCGTGCGGGCGCTGGAATTCATCCGGCGGCTGCGTGGAGCCTCGCAGCCCTGCCTGTTTCGCTGCCAGGACGGCGAGAGCTACGTCGTCAAGTTCCGCAACAATCCCCAGCACGTGCGCGTCCTCGCCAACGAAATGCTGGCCGCCCGCCTGGCCCTGCTCCTGGGCCTGCCCGTTCCGGTTCCCGCGTTCGTTGACGTTTCCTCCGAGCTGATCGCGTGCAATCCGTTGCTGGAGTTTGAGCTCGGCACGCGGCGCGAACCTTGCCAGCCGGGGGTGCAGTTCGGCTCGCGCTTTCCCGGTCCGCCCCGTGAAACTCTGGTTGTGGACTTCCTCCCTGACCGGCTATTGCGCAGCGTTTCCAACGTCGTTCGAGTTTTTGGAGGAGCCCTGGTGCTCGATAAGTGGACCTGCAACTGCGACGGCCGCCAGGCAATCTTCTATCGTTCGACGGACCAGGAAGGCTCCGCCTATTGCGCCGCGTTGATCGATCACGGCTTCTGCTTCAACGACGGCGACTGGAGCTTTCCCGACAGCCCCATCCGCAGCCTCTATCCCCGGCGGATTGTCTATGAAAGCATCAAGGGGTTGCACTCCTTTGAACCCTTTCTCTCGCGCGTCGAGAACCTGGACGCGGCAGAGCTTGAGAATTGCGTGCGCGATATTCCCGCAGAATGGTGTGGCGAGCATCCTGAACAGCTGACACGCCTGGTCGAGCGGCTGTACGAGCGCCGCCGGCGCGTCCGTCAGGCGCTCATCGACGCGAAGAACAGCTCGCTCGCGCCGTTCCCGAATTGGAAGTGACTTCTGTAGCGGCGATATCCTCATCGCCGCCGGAGAGGTATTGAAGGCATCGGCGGCGAGACACCGCGGCTACAGCCAGCGAGGCACATGGCGGAAGAATCACAACTCAAGCCGTGTTCGTTCTTCCTGGTCCGCTACGTCCCGGACATCGTCCGTGACGAGGGGCTGAACATCGGCCTGTTCCTCTACAGCCCGCAGGAGGATTATCTCGACTGCCTCTTCACCGACGACTTCCGCCGCGTGCGCGCCTTTCATCCGCAGGCGGACTTGGAGCTGCTGCGCGCTCTGCCGGAGCACTTCGAGCAGGAAATCAAGGAGCGAGAAAGCGGGCTGGCGAATTTCGTGCGCGAGATGCAGGAAAGCTATGCCAACGCCGTGCAGGTGACCTCGCCTCGCGCCTGCCTGACCGCCGACCCGCAAGCCGAGATGCAGAACCTGTTCGCGCGCTACGTGGGCGTTCGCCGCGCCGCGGCGCTCGAGCCGGATACGCGTATGCGGATCCGGCAGCGGCTCAACGACGCCCTGGCGCGGTACGGCGTGCTCGACCATCCGGCATTCGAGAAGCGCATTCCCGCTTCGCAGTGGACCACCTCGGGCGACCCCTTCCGGTTCGACTTCGGCTATCGCCCCGCCCAAGTCGAAGGGCGGCCGAATGGCCACGTCAAGTTCGTCCACGCTCTGTCACTCAAGCGTGATAACGACCTCGCGCACGTGCTTGCTAACACCCTGCGCTACGTGCGGGAGAAGGAACCCGCTTCGCTCACGGCGGTCGTCGAAGGCTTGCCGCAGGCGGGCGACGAAACCGCCTTGCACTCGCAGCGCATCCTCGAAGACGCGCAGGTCGCCCTCCAACCCCTCGCCGGGCTCGAGGAATACGCGCAGTCGGTCCGCCGCGAACTCCCCACCTAAGAATCACTTCGACTCAGGGTTCTGAACTGAGACAGTCCAGCTGGACAATCCACGATTCAGAATCCAAAATGTAAAATCGATGGGTGCCATGAGTCTGAAGCTGAAGGTCGAGTGCTACTCCGGCTACAAGGCGGATGAGCGGCCGCGGCGCTTCACGGCGCGCACGCCCAAGGCGCGGACCTATGAGGTGAAGGAAGTGTTGGACCAGTGGTACGGCGTGGGCTATCAGTCTTTCAAGGTCCGTGCCGATGACGGCAACCTCTATATCCTGAAGCACGACGAGAAGGGCGACGTCTGGACGCTCGAATCCTTTCGGCGCAACGAGCGTTGATCTCCGCGCCTCTCCCCCCTGTTAACTCGTTGGTTCGATGACAAAGCCTCCGGGAAGTGATTAAATGAATGTGAGCCAAGGGCCACGGGATAGCGTGGAGATGCCCTTTCACTCCGCCGCTCAGTCCCGGCGATCAGAACGAAAGGCGGCAGGCGGGGCGGGTCCGTCTCGGCCGCCAGGTTAGATGCTCATGCAGAAGGGCGAGAGTGCCATTTCCGCGGCGGTCGCGGCGGTAATCCTGCTGATCTTCATCGCTGCCCAGCAGCGCTGGCAAATTGCGACGCTGCAAGACATCGCCAGTTCCGCCGAGGAGTACGTCCTCACGACCACCGGCCTGCGCGGCCAGATCCCCGAGCTCTCCGGTTTTGAAAAGGTGAAGACCTACCACCTGGGGAATTATCGCGCGGCGCTCTACCGCGCCAGCCCCGCGCCCCTGGTGTTTGCTCCCGGGCGCTTCGTCGTCTACGACCGCAGCAACAAGCCGGTCTTCAAGCTGGACACGTTGGAAGGTTCGCGCGATCCTTGGACCGCTGTCTATGACTTCGCTGGCCGCAACGGTGTGACGTCCGCCGGCAACCGCAAGACGAATTACACGCTCGACCTGACGGCGGGAGGCACGCTGGACGCCCTGGTCGCGCAATACTCTGGCGGCGACCATTGCTGCACGGTGGCCACGATCCTGGAGCTCGGGAAGGAGTCCGTCCGCGTGCTGGGGCGGATTGGCGGGCTCGACGGCCTCCCCTTCGAAGGGCTGGAGCTGCGCAAGGTCGATAAGGACCCTGCGTGGGAGATCATCGCCCACCAGCCCTTTCGCACATTGTGCGGAGGGCACGAAGACGCGGCGGATGTGCTGTCCATCTACAGCTACGTCAATGGGCAGTACATCGATCAGACGGCGAAGCACGTCGATTACTTGAAAGGGGTGCTCGAGCAGGACCTGCAAAAATGGGGGCACGAGAAGGACCGGTCGATCCGCCTGCTCCAGACCATCGCCGCTGCGTACTCCCTGTTGGGAGACCGCGAGGCCGGCAAGCGCTACTTCGCCATGAACCTTCCCTCGTTACTGCCCGCGTTGCATGAGAAAGGGATCGACCCCAACGCCTGCCTCGACGACGCGCAAGCCCTCTTCGATCGCCTGCCCAGCCTTGTGAAGTAGCGCCGGGTTTCAGTCCGGCATATGCCGCCCCGAAGGTCGGCGCTACAAAACCTCCTCATCCCAGTTTTCCAGGACGTGCTTGAGTCGTGCCATGAATTGGTCGGCGACGGCGCCGTCGATGATGCGGTGGTCGAAGCTCAGGACCAGATACACCATGGGGCGGATGGCAATGGCGTCGTTGCGCACCACGGGCCGCTTCTCGATCGTGCCCACGCCCAGAATCGCGACCTGGGGCTGGTTGATAATCGGGGTGCCCAGCAGGCCCCCGAAAGCTCCGGGGTTGGTGATGGTGAATGTCCCGCCTTGCACATCATCCACACTCAGATGCTTGCCGCGGGCCCGCTCGGCAAGATCCTTCACCGTGCGCGCGACTTCCAGGAAACTCTTCTCGCCGGCGTTCTTGACGACCGGCACGATCAGTCCCGTCTCCATGGCCACGGCGATGCCGATGTTGAGGTCGCGCTTGTAAACGATGTTGGCCCCTTCCACGGAAGAATTGATGATGGGGAAATCCTTGATGGCAGCGACCGAAGCGCGAATGAAGAATGGCGTATAGGTGAGTTTGAAGGCGTGGCGGCGCTCGAACTCCTCGCCCTGCCGCGCCATCAATTCCACAACGCGCGTCATCTCTACTTCGAAAACTGTGCTGACGTGCGCGGAGGTTCGCCGGCTGGCGACCATATGCTCGGCGATCTGCCGGCGGATGGGGGTCATGGGCACAACCTGCGTGGGGCCGGTGAAAGCCATCGGTGTTGATGCGGGCGCCGCAGGCTGCGGCGCCACAACCGGGGCGGGAGCGGCAGGCGCAGACGCCCGCCTTTGCGCAACGTAATCGAGAATATCCTTCTTGCTGATCCGGCCGTCCTGCCCCGTCCCTCTTACCTTGGTCAGGTCCACGTGGTGCTCGGCGGCGAGTCTCTGTACTACCGGCGAGGAGCGCACGGGCCCGGCCGCTGCTGCGGTGACCGTGGGGGCGGGTTCAGGGGCGGCTGGCAGCTCGACGGAGACCGCCGGCGTCGTCACCGAGGGCCGGGCGGTTGCGGCGCCCGCGGACGGGCTCGCGCCCTCGCCGTCAATCCAGCCCAGGACCGCGTTCACCTCGACCGTCTGATTCTCGATCACCACAATCTCGGTGAGCACGCCCGAGGCCGGCGAGGGAATCTCCGCATCCACCTTGTCGGTCGAGATCTCAAGCAGCGGCTCGTCGCGCTCCACCCGCTCGCCCACCTTCTTCAGCCATTTGACAACCGTGCCCTCGGCGATGCTTTCCCCCATCTGGGGCATAATCACTTTGGTGGGCATTGATTGACCTCAATCTAGTCGATAGTCGACAGTCGAAGGTCGAAGGTTAAGAACACTCAGACTTCATGCAGCTGTAGCTAGCTCGACCTTTTCGCGCAATGCGTGCAGCATTCGCGCAATCTCAGCAATTTCTTTCAATGGCCCGATCGCTACATCGGCCGTAAGATAACCCAAATCACGGCTTAGAACCGTGAGGTATTCGGTTTCCGCAAGAGGAGACCCCTCAGCAATATTGAGAAAACGGGCATATTCCTGACCGCCCCGCCGCTTGGACCCTTCCGCAATATTAGTTGGAACCGAGGCCGCGGCCCTGCGAAGTTGTGAGGTCAACCCAAAGCGTTCTTCACGAGGGAAGTTGGAACTGAGCCGATAGATCTCCAGTACGCGTGCGTGACTCCTCTGCCATACTTTCAAATCTGTGAATCTCTGCATTGAAGAGCCTCCGCACGATGGACGATTCCTTTCCCGATCACTCCCGCCAAGGGATTTTGTGGTTTCAACTTTCGACCTTCGACTGTCGACTCTCGACTTCGCTCAATATTCTGCCAGCCGCCGCGCCGCCTCGACCAGCCTTTGCGCATTGGGCAGAAAGTATTCCTCGAGCGGCGGCGAGAATGGCACCGGCGTGTCGGGCGCAGTGACCCGCACGATCGGCCCATCCAGGTTCTCGAAGGCTCTCTCCGCAATCAGCGCCGCGAGTTCGCCCGCCATGCCGCCCGTGCGCGTGTCCTCATGGAGGAGAATCACTTTGCTGCACTTGCGCACACTCGCGAGAACTGCCTGCTCATCGTAGGGCAACAGAGTGCGTAGGTCAACGACCTCCACTTCCAGCCCTTCCTTGGCCAGTTGTTCCGCGGCTTCGAGCGCCGTCCAGACCATCGCGCCATAAGTGATGACGGTCATGTCGCGGCCCGCGCGCCGCACCGCTGCCTGTCCGAGGGGAACAACGTAGTCGTCCTCCGGGACTTCCTCCTTGATGCGCCGGTAGAGATACTTATGCTCGTAGAAAATCACCGGGTTGTTGTCGCGGATCGCGGCCTTGATCAACCCCTTGGCATCATACGCTGTTGCCGGCATCACAACTTTCAATCCCGGCGTGTGCACGAACCACATTTCATTCGACTGGGAATGGAACGGGCCGCCGTGCACGCCCGCGCCCGACGGACCGCGAATGACGATGGGCACCGCCGGCCCCCAGCGATAGTGGATCTTTGCCGCCATGTTGACGATCTGGTCGAAGCCGCAGGAGATGAAATCCATGAATTGCATCTCGGCCACAGGGCGCAAGCCCATCAGCGCCGCGCCCACCGCCGCACCCACGATCGCCGATTCCGAGATCGGCGTGTCGATCACGCGCCCTTCGCCGAATTTCTCCAGCATTCCGGCGGTCACTTTGAAGGCGCCACCGTAAGTGCCGATGTCCTCGCCCAGAAGGAAAACGTTCGCGTCGCGCTCCATCTCTTCCCAGATTCCCTGGCGAATCGCTTCGAGATAAGTCATCACAGGCATAAGAGCCTCACTCGCAGATTGAGCGATTGAGTGATCGGGTGATTGAGTGAATTGAAGACCAAAGTCTTTGTCGTTTTCATTCGCTCAATCACTCAATCGCTAAATCACTCAATTCTCCGTTTCCACCAACAATCTCCCGGCTCGCAGTAAACTCCCTCGAGCGCGTTGCGTCCCTGCGGGAAGGGGCTCGCTTCCGCCTGCACGATTGCTTCGTTGAGCTCCTTCTGGATGGCCGCGTCAAGTGCCGCCAACCGTTCCCGCGTCATGAGGCGCCGCGCAAGCATGTGCTTTTCCAGCCGCAGGATCGGGTCTTTCTTCTCCCACATCTTCTTCAAGCCGGCCGGGACGTAGTCCGCGGCGTCGTGCGCGGAGTGGCCGGTCATGCGGAACGTCCGGCATTCGATCAGGCTGGGGCCTTGTCCAGATCGCGCCCGCACCATCGCCTTCTGCGCCGCCGCGTAGACCGCCAGCACATCGTTCCCGTCCACCGAGGCACCGGGCATGCCGTAAGCGGGGCCGCGCACGGCCAGCGACTCGACCGCGTACTGCTTCTCCGGCGGCGTCGAGTAGGCGTAGGAATTGTTGTTGCAGATGAAAACCACGGGCAACTTCATCACCGCCGCCAGGTTCATCGCCTCGTGAATGTCGCCGCGGCTCGAGGTTCCCTCGCCGAAGAATGTCAGGGCGATGTTGCCCTTGCCGCGCCGCTGGAGCGCCATCGCCGCGCCGCAGGCCACCGGACACCACGCCCCCACGGGCGAGACGGGAGCAACAATGCCGCGCCGGATGTCTCCGATGTGCGGGCCGCCGTCCCTCCCGCGCGTCGGCGCTCCGACGCGGCCCAGCCAGTTGCAGAAGATCTCCTTGAGTGTCAGGCCGCGAATGACATGCGCGGCAAAGTCGCGATGCGTCGGCGTCACCACGTCGCCATCGACAAGCTGAATCGCCGCGCCCACCGTGACCGCCTCCTGCCCACGGCCCGTGTACACGCCGCCCACGATCTTTCCTTGGCGATAGAGTACCCGCTCGATGCGATACTCCGCCTCGCGCGTCAGCTTGAGGAAATAGAGCATCCGCTCAAGCGTCGCGGCATCGGGCGTGGTGTTTGTTCCTGCGCGTTTCAATTTAGGCCGACTTGGCATCTTGGCGTCTCAAAGTGAGCAGAGGGCAGCAGGCGGACAGCGGGTTCGTCATAACGGCCGATTGAGATCTCGAAAACCAGAAAGAGCTCGCTGCCCACCGCTGACTGTTTCTTGCCTACTGCCAACTACTTTCTGCTTACTGCCTTCTGCCGACTCCCTACTTGCCGGCATCCACCCGGACCGCGCGTGCCGCTTCCTCCGGCGCAGGGAGGGGGCTCGATTCCGCAAAGGCCACGTCCTCGCGAATTTCGCGCTCGATGCGCTCCTCGATCGTGGCCTTCTCCTTGGCGGTCACCAGGTTCTTCGCAGTCAGATACTTTTCGAAGAGCAGAATCGGGTCGCGTTTCCGCCACTTCTCGAAAACTTGTTTCGGCACATAGCGCGCGTCGTCGTGCTCGGCGTGGCCTTTCATGCGCATGGTGAGGCACTCGATCATTTCCGGCCCGCTGCCCCGGCGAATGCGCGAGGCGGCCGCCCGGGTTGCTTCGTAGACCGCAACCACATCGTTGCCGTCCACGGTGACGGCACGGATTCCGTAAGCCTTTGCACGTGTCGCCATATTGCGCACTGCCATCTGCTTCCGGATCGGTGTCGAATAAGCCCAGCCGTTGTTTTCCGCCACGATCAGCAGCGGCAGCTTTTGCACCGCGGCAAGATTCATGCCCTCATGACACGGGCCGGTGCTCATGGCACCGTCGCCGACATACGCAACCGCCACGCCTCTCTCGCCCCGAAGTTTCGCCGCCAGCGCGATCCCTGCCATGACGGGCACAGTCTCGCCCAGCAGACTGATGGGCGCCACGACTCCACGCGCAAGGTCGCCAAAATGCGTGTTGGCGTCACGGCCGCCGGTGGGGCCGTCGCGCCGCGCCATGTATTGAAGAAAGAGATCGCGGGGTCGAAAGCCGCGAATGAGCATGGCGCCAATGTTGCGAATCACCGGGCTGATGAAATCCTGCGGTTCGAGCGCATACGCCGTGCCCACCGAAATCGCTTCCTGCCCAAGGCCGGAATAGACTCCGCCCACCACCTTGCCCTGACGGTAGAGCGCGACGAGTTGCTCATCGACGCGCCGGTTGAGGCGGAGGAAGTAGTAGAGGTCGTGATGTTGGGCGCGGGTGAGTTTGTTCAAGGCAGTTTATAGTCGAGAGTTGAGAGTTAAGAGCCTGGGATCCTTACTTTCGACTCTGGACTCTCGACTCTTCCACTTCCATCTCCATCCCGAAGACTCTGCCGAAGTGCCCGATCACACGTTCCGCCACGTGGGCCATTTCTACCGGTTCCCCCAGCAGCCGCGCCAGCGACGTCACACCTTTGTCCCGCAAGCCACAGGGCACGATGTAATCGAAAAAGCGCAGGTCGGTGCTCACGTTGAAGGCGAAGCCGTGCGACGTGACCCAGCGCGAGATGTGGACGCCCATCGCCACCAACTTGTCGTTCCCCACCCAGACGCCCGGCGCCCCGGCAGTTCGCGCTGCATCGATGCCGAAGTCCCGCGCCACACCAATGAAAACTTCTTCGAGCGAGCGCATGAACCAAGCGATGTCGCGGCGGTGCTGCGTCAAATCAAGAACCGGGTAGCCCACCAACTGCCCCGGGCCGTGGTAAGTGATGTCGCCGCCGCGGTCCGTCTCAAAGAATTGCGCCCCAAGCGTCCGAAGACGTTCCTCGGAGATAAGAAGGTTCTCGCGCTGGGCGTTACGGCCAAGCGTGTAAACGTGCGGGTGCTCGAGCAGCAGCAGCGTATCGGAAATTTCGCCGGCCTTGCGCTGGGCAACTCGTTCCCTCTGCAGCCGCAAGCCTTCGGCGTAGTCGACCGTTCCAAGTTGTTCGACGCGGCAGAGCATGGGAAAAGCAGGATTCAGGATTCAGGAGCAAAGCTCAGGTGCAAGCCGCCCATCGCATCGAGCAGCCTGACTACTCTCCGAGAAGGAACTCCTTTCCGGAAAGGCCATCTTACATGATGAGAAATAGGGCAACAAGCAGCGCGCGGGGCGATGATTTCGCGGGCTCACGCCATCACGCGGAGCTCTTCGTCCGAGGGCTGGGCGGCGTTTCTGGCGGGGGGCGTGAAGTCTTCCGGCAGGTCGCCGTTATCGGCGCGGAAGTACTTCCAGTAGTGGGGTTTCACGGAAGCGATCAGTTCCTTGCGGGTCTTGGTCTTAAGGGGCTTGCCGACATAGATTTTGCCCATGCGCGCGAGGTTCTTCTCCGAGATGGCGCCGGAGAACATCCAGAGCGGCCAGGTGAAGTTCGGCCCGTTGAGCCGCCGCAGCTTGTAGAGCCACAAGGCGATCGAGCCCACGCGCCACGCCGTCGGGCCCCACCAGCTGTACTGACCGGGGCGCAGATTCATCTTCCAGCACTTCATCATGAGTTGCCATTGCAGCGGCGTGAGATTCCGCGTTTCGGTGACGCCCTTCTGATTTTCCATGCGCGTGTCGTGGAGGGGCGTGAAGATAGAGGGAATCAAGAAGGCGAAAAGGCCGCGGCGCTCTATTTCGTCAACGAGGTCGAGCGTGTCCATGACGTCCTGGTCAGTCTCTCCCGGATTGCCAACGATGAGCGTCATCATGGGGAACCAGTTGTTTTGGTTGGCGACGCGCAAACCCTCAAGGATCACGCTCGGCCAATCCTCGATCGAAAACGGCACGCCCTTGCTGGGCATGATCTTCTTCGCCATGCGCACCGAGCCGGTTTCGAGGCCAACGAGCGGTACGAGCGCCTTCCTCTGAGGATGCGAGCTCAGCCGAGGCAGGTGAACGGGGCTCTTCGGCAACAGGATCTCCGAGAGCTTCTTGATGAGCAGCGGATCCACGACGAATGGCGCCATGGTCGAATGGCTTAGGACGTGCTGTTCCACGCCCGGCGTGTTCACAATCGAGCCGTAAAGGTCGAGTAACGCTTCGCGGTTGGGGAAAAAGAAAGGCGTGTCGGTGCGAACCTGGCCCCAAATGAACATGTCCTCGGTCGCCAGGGAGATCTGCTTGTTGCCCCCGCGGACGTTGGCACGAACCCCGGCCATGATCTTCTCTTTGGGGAAATCGATCTGGGGGTTGAGATCGGGAACGCAGAATTGGCAGCGCCGCCCGCAGCCGGTAGTCATTTCCACCACCCCGAAGGTGGTTCGCTGGTCGGGAACCAGGAGCGCTTCGCGCGTCGTGGGGTGGCTGACAGTGATTTCGCGCGGCAGCGTCGCGCCTTGAATTGCCCGGCGGAACAGCGCCATGGATTCTTCTGACTCGCTCCGCCCTTCCACCACGCAGTCCACGCCCAGTTCCTCAAAAGTCTTCGTCTGGGTGATCTGCCAGCCGCCCGATCCGCCCACGATGACCTTGTAGCTGTTGCGGTGCGGGTTGGAGTTGATCTTCTGGAACATCAGCCGGGCATAATGTGAATTGATGGGCTGTTTCGAGGAGCCAAAAATCGACGTGTAAACTCCGGCGGCGAAAGTCACTCCCAGCGGGTTGTGCGTGGAAACCGCCACTGCCCGCGTTCGGGGGCCGATGAACTGATCGAGGTCGTCGGGGTAGCAGGCGACGACGTCATCCTCAGGGAATTCGCGCAGCAAGGACTTCTCCAACAGGCGAACTCCGGCAGGCATGTAGCGCGCCGAACCGTCGGGCTTGCGTTCGACGTTTCGCCAGTTGGGATACTTGCTGTTCAGGACCCGTTCCATCCAGATCGGCAAGGAGGCCATGCCCATCTGGATGAAATAGCCGGCATGGTCGATCGTTTCCGTGAGCGGCGCGGTCAAAACAATGAGCTTACCGCCGTCCTTGGGCGGGACATACACTGGAGATGCCGCCGCCGACCCGTTGTTTCGCGAAGACGTAACGGCACGGTTCGAGTTCCCATTGCGCCCAAAAAGACGTATCCCCATTCAAAATGTCCTGAGGTCAGAAGATATTCGCTGCCGAGGCCCCAAACAACAAGGCCCTATGGTACTCCAAAATTCCTGGAAACTCACGCAAAAATGCAATGGAACTGCCTGCGTGGCCGCGTCGGGCCGGGGGGTCTGCTCATTTTCTCTCGCCCAAGGTTGAGGCAACGAGGATGCTGTGCTAGCTTATTACACCGGGCATTAGTCATAACGAAAACAGTCAAGGGCATCGCTTTGATCCCTCCAACCTCGAAGGGGAGGCGGCATGAAGTGGTCTGATGATTTGGCGAAATGCGTTACGGGACAGGTGCTGATGGACGAAGCCTCTCGAGGCGCGGTATCCACCGACTTCGGGCGGCTGGTGGTGCGCAAGCCGGTGGTGGTTGTGCGGCCGGCTTCGGCGGCGGATGTTGCTGCGACGGTCAGGTTCGCGGCGAAGAACTCGCTGGCCGTCTCCACCCGCGGCGCCGGACACTCCCAAAGCGGGCAATCGCTTTCCGAGCACATTGTCCTGGACATGACTTCGCTCGCCTCGCTGCTTCAGGTGGACGAGGTCTCCGCTTCGGCCACCTGCCAGGCCGGGCTGAAGTGGCGGACGCTCGTCGAACAGATGGCGTCGCAACAGCTCTCGCCGCGGGTCTTGACGAACAATCTTGACGTGACCCTGGGCGGAACGCTCTCGACGGGAGGGCTGGGTGTGGCCTCCTGGCGCTATGGGACGCAGGCCGACAACTGTCTGGAGCTCGAAGTCGTGACGGGCAGGGGCGAAATCGTCCGCTGCTCGGCGGAGAAGGATCGCGACCTGTTCGACGCGGTGCGCGCCGGCATGGGGCAATTCGGCGTCATCACCGAAGCCAAAATCAAACTGCGCCGCCATCAGCCGAAGGTCCGCAGTTACTACCTCCTCTACGACAACTTGAATTTCCTGCTGGAAGATTTGCAGACGGTGATGACCGACGAGCGCTTCGACTACTTGGAATCCTGGTGCGCGCCGTGCGCCCAGGGCTTCCGCAAGGCGGGGCCGGGCAGCACGCCGTTCGCGCAATGGTTCTTTCCGCTGCACGCCACGGGCGAAACCGACGGCAGCCATTTTCCGGACACCACCAGGAAGCTTGCGGGCCTGCGGCTCTACAAACACGTCCACACCGAAGACGGTGACATTGGCGAATTCTTCGCGCGGCTCGATCCGCTGTTCTCCCTCTGGAAGCGCGGCGGCGCGTGGGACTTCACTCACCCCTGGATGGAGTGCGTGCTGCCTTGGCCATCGACGATGATGTACATTTCGCGCGTGCTGGAGAACTTTCCGCCCCAGGCGCTCATCGGCGGACACATCCTGCTTTGGCCGGCGCGCGGCAACGCTTCCTCGGTGCCACTCTTCATGCGCCCGAAGGCCGACTTTCTCATGGGCTTTGGAATCCTGCCCGCTTTCCCCAAACACCTCGTGGATGAGCCGCTGGTTCACCTGAACATGGCGAGCCAGGGCGCCATGACGATGGGCGGCAAGCGATACCTCTCCGGCTGGATCAAATTCGATCAGAACCAGTGGAAAGCCCACTACGGAGAGCTGTGGCCCAAGGTTGTCGAGCTGAAAAAGAAGTTCGACCCGCAAGGCGTGCTGAATCCTGGTTTCGTGCTCTATGAGTGATTTTCAGGTGGTGTCCGGAGTGGCAGCGAGGAGCGTTAGAGGGCTTTCCTGAATTCCTCAACTGTCAGGTGCGCTTGCCTGAGGATGGATCGGAGTGTTCCGGGAGCCAAGTCCCCCGTATGCATGGGCACCGATACCAACAGGTTGCCACGCCTTAATTGAAGGTGGCTTTCCTCTTGACGGACGACGTAAAAGCCGAGTCTCCTCAATGCAGCAGCCACGCGTCTGGGAGGAGTGACCGGAAGCTTCGGCATGAATCTACTCTACGACGCTGAACCGTTGAATAGTCAATCGGGAATTTTCAAGCAACAGCATGAACCTGGAAGTCCACTTTGAGGGGAAAAATCTCGATCAGATTCTCCAGAGTGGTAAATCGGGGATCGTCTTTTTTCGGCACGGGTCGTAGGTAGGGCACATTGCTTTCAAAGCAGGTCTCCAAATACAACGACACGGCCTCGGCCAGCATCTTCTTGGCCGCGCGGATACTACGCCCCTGCGACGCCACATCTAGGTCAAGGCAAAGCGAAACATACCACCTGCCTTCCTTGATAGTGGCGGCTGTGAACTCGAAATGGTTCTCGTCGCCGTGCATTGTTGACTCGAATGCAGTCTAGGATCTTGTCGTTGATGTCGTCAATCACATCGGTGTGATGCTCGCCCTCCTTGCAGACCTTGCACACCTTGTGGATTCGTGTGCACACCCCTGACGTGCAGGGGCTTTTCTCGGTCTTTCTCTGACGATGCGCTCAGACCTCTTCCGGCACGACGTAGGGGGCGCGGTAGCCGCGGTCGGCGTCGCGAAGGATGCGGTTGGCCTCGTCGTCGCCAATCACCTGTTCGGTGGCCGCATCGAAATTCAGCGTGCGGCCGAGGCGATAGGCGGCGTTGCCGAGGTGGAGCAGCGTGCAGGAGATGTGGCCCTCCTCGACGGGGGCGTTGAGATTCTCCTTCTTGCGGCTGCGCACGCAATCGATGAAGTTGGCCCAGTTGTTGCCTTCCTTGGCCATACTCGGGCCGGGTTCCTGGTCCTCTCCCAGCCAACTGCGATAGGCGTCGTAGCCGTTGAAGGCGAGATAGCCCTTCGAGCCATAGAAGACGTTGCCGATGGTGTTCTGCGGTCCCTTGCTTTTCTTGGGCGCTGCGCCGGCTCCGAGTGCCACCGGCACCTCGCCGCCGCCGAAGCTCGGTTCGCCGATCATCGCCTCGTGGTTGGAGATCCAGTGGCGGACTTCAAACTCCATCATCCTGCGCTTGCCGCCCATCATATCGAACTGATAGGCGATGTTCAAAGTATTGGGAGTTTCCTGGTCATCCTCGAACATGAAGTGTCCGCCGATGGCCGACACCTTGTTCGGGAAACCTACACCCAGTCCCCAGCGCGCCACGTCCAGTTCATGAATCCCCTGGTTGCCAAAGTCCCCGTTGCCGGTATCCCAGATCCAGTGCCAGTTGTAGTGGAAGCGGTTCTTGGTGAAGGGCTTCATCGGTGCGGGGCCGGTCCACAACTCGTAATTGACGCCCGCCGGGACGGGCTCCTGCGGCGCTTTGCCAATCGACTTCCGCCACTTGAAGCACAACCCGCGCGAGAGATAGACCTCGCCGATCAAGCCCTCGCGCATCTTCTTCATGCCGTCGATGATGGCCTCGCCGGAGCGGCTATTGGTGCCGTGCTGCACGATGCGGTTGTATTTCTGCGCGGCGCGCACCAGTTGCCGGCCCTCAAACCAGTTGTGAGAGCAGGGCTTTTCCACGTAAACGTCCTTGCCCGCCTGGCAGCCCCAGATCGCCTGCAGCGAATGCCAGTGGTTGGGCGTGGCAATGGAGATGGCGTCGATCGACTTGTCCTCCAGCGCCTTGCGCAGATCGACGAACGTCTGCGGCTTGGGCAGCTTCATCTTTTCCATTTCTCCCAGCCGCTGGGCGAGAACATTTTCATCGATGTCGCAGAGCGCCGCGATCTCGACGTTCTTCATCTTGGAATATTCCTCGACGTGTGACCATCCCTGGCCGTGCAGGCCGACGACGCAGATGCGCACGCGGTCGTTTGCGCCCAGAATGCGCCCGGGATGTGCGACGAAAGCCATGCTTCCCAACGCCGCAACGCCCGCGCCCGCAGCGCCCCTCTTCAGAAACTCACGACGGTTGACATTCTTCGGTTCAGTCATTGATGGCTCCTCGTTGTTGGATGGACACGGATTATACTCCTCCCGCGCCTGGATGTCCGCGAGGATTCCTTAACCAGGATTGCCTGTCGCCCGCCGATTGTCGCAGGGAGGCCGAAGCGTGGGCCCCCGCTTGCGCGGGTGGCCACCGACCGGCCGCTCATCCCAAGCTGACTTTTTCAACGGCCTTCATTGGGTGCACGCTAGCAGGCGAGGTCGGCGCGGCTCAGCTTGAGGTGGTTCTTGGGGCCCAGGACCGTGAGGGCGATGCGGTCGGTGGAGATGAGCTCGCGCGCCACGCCCTGGACCTGTTCGGAGGTGACCGAATCCACTCCGGCGGCGATCTCGTCGAGCGTGACGTGGCGGCCGAAGTAAGCTTCCTGGCGCGCCAGGTGCCCCATGCGGCTCGAGGTCGATTCCAGGCTGAGCAGCAGGCTGCCCTTCAGGTAGTCCTTGGCGTGCTGAAGTTCTTCTGCGCTCAGCAGCTCTTCCTTGAGGCGGCGCAGTTCCTCAACGATAAGCTGCACCACCTGGCGAGCCTTGTCGCTGGCCGTGCCGGCGTAGATATTCAGGCAGCCGGCGTCGTGGAAGGTGTTGAGGCCGGAGAAGACCGCGTAGGCCAGCCCGCGCTTTTCGCGGATGTTCTGGAACAGGCGCGAGCTCATCCCGCCGCCCAGCACCGAATTCAGGATGTAGGTGGGGAAGCGCCGCTCGTGCGTCTGCGAGAAGGCCGGCACGCCCAGGCAGATGTGCACCTGCTCGAGTTCCTTCTTGGTGCGGTGCTTGATATGGGGATTGGCCACCGGCGGCAGGCTGGGCTTGATGGGCCGCCCGGCGGGCATCGCCCCGAATTCCTCCCTCGCGAGCGCGGCGATGTGGGCGTGGCGGAGGTTGCCGGCGGCGGTGACGATGATATTGTTGGGCGCGTAATAGCGTCGGAAATAGTCGCGCAAATCCCGGCGCGCGAAGTGGCCCACCGTCTGGCGCGTGCCTAGGATGGGACGGCCCAGGGCGTGTCCCCGCCAGTAGGTTTGGGTGAAAATCTCGTTCACTAGGTCGTCGGGCATGTCCTCGACCATCTTGATCTCTTCCCTGATTACCCGGCGCTCGCGGGCGATGTCCTCGGGGTCGAAGCGCGGATTCTTGACCAGGTCGGCCAGAATCGCGAAGGCGCGCGGCAAGTGCTCGTCGAGAGCCTTGATCGAGAAGCTCGCCGATTCCTTGGAGGTGAAGGCGTCGAGGTGGCCGCCGATGGCGTCGGCGGAGCGCGCAATCTCCTCCGCCGTGCGGTGCTTCGTGCCCTTGAAGAGCATGTGTTCGATGAAGTGCGAGATGCCGTTCTGCTCCTCGCGCTCCTGGCGCGAGCCGGTGCGCAGCCAGATGCCCACCGAAACCGACCGCACCGCCGGCATGAACTCGCTGATCAGCGTCAGACCGTTCGAGAAAACCTCTTTTTCGACAACTTCAGTCATCGGGTCGCGCGGACCGTGCCGTCCACTCTATTCTGCTTTCAGCCGACTCTCCGCCCTCATCAACCTTTCTACCATAAGCAGCATAAAAAGACTATCGCGCCCCACCCGCAGGTGGGGCGTCTATAGGGGGCGGGGAGGAGGGCAGGTTTCAGGTGCCGGGTGTCAGGGTCCAAATTCCGAAAGGGTCCCCAGAACCACCTGGTTTCTCCCTGCTTGAAATGATGATGGTGTTGACGCTGATTCTGCTGGCGGCGTCGATCACGCAACCGATCTAGCAGAATCCGCCGCGGGGCGGACGGGTGCGTGGCGTGGCTCCCTCACCCCATCCGGCACAAATTGCCTTCTTGACGTAGAGTAGCCTGTCATGATAGCCTACCAGTTGGCACGACAGGCCGGGACACAAAGTCAGGAGGGCGCGATGCGGCCGGTCTGGCGTCTCGGACAATAGGCCCGAAAGCGGGGTCCCAAAAAAACATCAGATCTCGAGGAACGAAGCCAGAATGTTGTAGAAAACAAAGGCACTTCTCACATCGTGAGAAAATAGGCGGCTGTCCGGCGTACGCGCCCAAGGCCAGGCAGATCTGCTTGATGGCCTCGTTCATGTTCTCGACCTCCTCGTGGCGGAGAGTGGCGATGGGGTGGAGGGACTTGTTGCGGGTGACCCAGATGCGCCGGAGCAGGGTTTTCTGAGCGTAGGCGCATCCCCGGATGACGGACCTACGGTCAGGTCAAATCGCGAACTGCCCGCGGCAACCAGTTGAGCCTCGGGGAGAGGCCATTTCCTTGACTTGCCTCAAAAGCGGGGCCTATAATCGCGCCGGTTGGTGACCCATGCGTGAAGCGGTGATTATTGCCGCCTGCCGCACCCCCATCGGCAAGTTCCAAGGTTCTCTTTCGCCCTTCTCGGCTGTCGATCTCGGAGCCTTTGCCGTCCGGGAAGTCGTGCGCCGGGCACGTATAGAAGCTAATCAAGTTGACGAAATTATTATGGGCAACGTGGTGCAGGCGGGCCTCGGGCAGAACCCCGCCCGCCAGGCGGGCCTGAAGGGAGGCCTCGCAAACCACGTCGCCGCCATGACCATCAATAAGGTCTGCGGTTCGGGCCTGAAAGCCGTTGCGCTCGCAGTCCAGGCGATTCAGACGGAGAATGCCGAACTCGTCGTCGCGGGTGGCATGGAATCCATGACCAACGCGCCTTATCTTCTGCCTCAGTTGCGCGCCGGCCTGCGTCTCGGTCACGGCAAGGTGCTCGACGCGATGATTCAGGACGGTTTGTGGGATTCCTTTGAGAATTTCCACATGGGCATAACGGCCGAGCTGGTGGCGGACAAATACCAGATCACCCGGCCGCGCCAGGACGCCTACGCCGTCGAGAGCCATCGGCGCGCGCTTGACGCCACGAAGAGCGTCCGCTTCAAGGATGAGATCGTTCCCATCAGCATTCCGCAGAAGAAGGGTCCGCCGATTGAGTTCGCGAAAGACGAATCGCCGCGCGAGGATACCTCGCTCGACGCGCTGGCGAAACTCAAGCCCGCCTTCAAGCCCGATGGCACTGTCACTGCCGGCAACGCTCCGGGCACAAACGATGGCGCCGCAGCCTTGGTCGTGACTTCCGCTGATAAAGCCAAGGAACTGGGCAAGTCGCCCATGGCGCGCATCGTCGGGCAGGCGGTGAGCGGCGTCGAGCCCAAGTGGGTGATGATGGCGCCGGTCACCGCCGTGCAAGCGCTGCTCAGGAAGGTTGGCTGGAAACTCGAAGACGTGGAGCTTTTCGAACTCAACGAAGCGTTCGCGGTGCAAGCCCTCGCGGTAATTCAAGAACTGGGCCTCGACCCGGCACGCACCAACGTCAATGGCGGCGCCGTGGCGCTCGGCCATCCCATCGGCGCTTCCGGCGCGCGCATCCTCGTTACCCTGCTCTACGAAATGGCCCGCCGCAACGCCCGCCGCGGAGTCGCGGCGCTGTGCCTGGGCGGCGGCAACGCAGTCGCACTCGCGGTCGAGTCACTGAGCAACTGAGCTTATGAGTCGCTTCGAGATCAGTTTCCTGGACTCCTACACTGACAAAGCACTACTTGAAGAGATCGGGCGCATTGCAGCCCTCGCTGGCGGCGGGCCACTAACACAGACATTGTTTCAGAAGCTTTCCGGCAAGGTTTCGGCGGATACTATCAAACGACGGTTCGGCGGCTGGAGGAAGGCCTTGGAAGCGGCGGGAGTGGGACAGCTATATGGTGGCCGCACCGTCACTGACAAGATGAGGACGCAGAGGGCGAAGCGGATGAGTGCCGAGCAACTCGTGACGGAAATGCAGCGCGCTCACACGTTACTCGGTGGGTCGAACCTGACCATCGCAGACTTTAACAGACTCTCAGAGGTCACCAATTCCGCAGCTGTCAGCCGAAGGTTCGGGAGTTGGCCGAAAGGGTTGAAGAAAGCAGGAATTGGTCTGTCGAACTTGGGCCGTCGATATTCGGATAGAGAATGCCTTGAGAACCTGGTTAACGTCTGGACACACTACGGAAGACAACCTCATTATGAGGAGATGAATCGACCGCCTTCGGTCGTCGGCATCGGAGCTTATGTGATTCGCTGGGGAGGGTGGCGGAAGGCTGTGAAGGCCTTTGTAGAATGGGCGAATGCCGACGAACCCAACCAGCTAGAGGCGAGCCCGGAGCTACTGCCAGAGAGGCCCCTGAGAATCAGGACTGCACCCGAAGATCGCCACGACGTGCCTGCGCGACTCAGATGGAAAGTTGTCGTCAGAGACAGGTTTCGGTGCGTGGCATGCGGCCGTAGTCCTGCCAATGAATTGACTGTTGAACTTCACGTCGATCACAGAACACCTTGGGCCGACGGTGGAAAAACCGTGCTCGATAACCTCCAGACTCTCTGCCGAGAATGCAACCTCGGGAAGGGGAAGTCGTACGCTAGTGTCGGATAGTTTGACCTGAGTAAACAGGGGGCGGGACCTTTAAGTGGCCAACTCTCATACCGAAAACATCCAAACCATTGGCGTGGTAGGCGCTGGCACGATGGGCGGCGGGATTGCCCACGTGCTGGTGCGCAGCGGGTATTCGGTGATTCTGAACGACGTCGCGCAGCAGTATCTCGAACGCGCGGCGGATGGGATTTCGAAAGGCCTTGGGCGCGACGTCGAGAAGGGCCGGATGACGGCCGAGGAGCGCGAGGCGGCGCTCGGGAGGCTGAGGACCACGACGAATACTGCCGATCTCGCGGCCGCCGACTTCGTCATCGAAGCAGTCGTCGAGCACTTCGAAACGAAGGCTGGAGTTTTCAGAGCGCTGGAAGCTCACGCCCGGCCAGATGTGATCTTCGCCAGCAACACGTCTTCGATTTCCATTTCCAAGCTGGCGGCCGAGACGAAGCGCCCGGCGCAGTTCGTCGGTCTGCACTTCTTCAATCCCGTGCCGGTGATGAAGCTGGTGGAAGTTGTTCCAGGTCTCGACACTTCGCCGCAAACGGTCGAAACGGCCACGGCGCTCGCCACCGCCGTCGGCAAGACGCCCATCCGCGTGAACGACTTTCCCGGTTTCGTCTCGAACCGCGTCCTGATGCCGATGATCAACGAAGCGGTCTTCTGCGTGATGGAAGGCGTAGGCGACGCGGCGGCCGTCGATGGCGTGATGAAGCTGGGCATGAACCACCCCATGGGCCCGCTGGAGCTGGCGGATTTGATTGGCCTGGACGTTTGTTTGGATATAATGCGAGTGCTTTATGAGGGGTTCCACGACTCGAAGTATCGCCCCTGCCCGCTTCTCGAAAAGATGGTCGCCGCGGGGAGGCTTGGACGAAAGACAGGGAAAGGATTCTACGAATACCCCACGGCGAAGTAGAATCCAGGCTTATTATTTGGGGCAGGGCGCCGATCCCGATGCACCCTGAATTGATCGCTGAAAGAAACGAGGACTCGTTTAATGCCGGAAGAGCGAACGGAAAAGACTAAAGCCATTGACCTGGCGCTGATACAGATCGAGAAGCAATTTGGTAAGGGTTCGATCATGCGCTTGGGCTCGAAGGAGGCGCTGGTGCCGGTGGAAGTGATTCCGACGGGCGCAATTTCCTTCGACGCCGCGCTGGGTGTGGGCGGAGTGCCGCGCGGGCGCGTGATCGAGATCTTCGGCCCCGAGTCAAGCGGCAAGACGACGATCGCGCTGCACGTAGTGGCGGAGGCGCAGAAGCGAGGCGGCATGGCGGCCTTTGTTGATGCCGAGCACGCGCTGGACGCGGCCTACGCCAAGCGGCTGGGTGTGGATGTGGACAACCTGCTGGTCTCGCAGCCCGACTATGGCGAGCAGGCGCTCGAAATCGTCGAGGCTCTGGTGCGCTCGAATGCCGTCGATGTGCTGGTGGTCGATTCTGTGGCGGCGCTGGTGCCCAAGGCCGAGCTCGATGGCGACATGGGCGATTCCCTCCCGGGCCTGCAAGCGCGGCTGATGTCGCAGGCTCTGCGCAAGCTGACCGCCGTCGTCTCCAAGTCGAAGACCTCCCTGATTTTCATCAATCAGATTCGCGAGAAGATCGGCGTGATGTTCGGCAATCCGGAGACCACCACGGGCGGCCGCGCCTTGAAATTCTACGCCACCGTCCGGGTGGATATCCGGCGCATCGCCGCCATCAAGGACGGCGACCGGGTGGTGGGCAACCGCACCAAGGTAAAGATTGTAAAAAACAAAATTGCCGCTCCCTTTCGGGAGGCGGAATTTGATATCCTATACGGCGAGGGGATCTCGAAGGAAGGCGACCTGATCGATGTTGCTGCCGAGCGCGGGATCCTGGAAAAGAGCGGCGCCTGGTTTTCTTATGGTGGAGAGCGCATTGGCCAGGGCCGCGAAAACGCCCGGCAGTTCCTTCGCGAGAACGCCGATATTCGGAAGAAACTCGAAGTCGAAGTGCGGAAGGCGCTCAGCCTTCCGCTGCCGTTGGAAATGGCCAATAGTGAAGCCGCCAGTGCCGGCGCGGCCCGCGGCAAGAAATAAGTTTCGCCGCGGACAGTCCGCATGTATCATAAGCTCCTCGCGGTCAGCGCCAGGGCCGTGAGTAGCCGTCAAGCAAGCAGCGTGTTGAGGGAAACCGAAGTGCTGAGGAAGATTACCATCCTGTGCGTGGCTGCTGGCTGGCTGTTGGGGATGGAAGTTTCTTCTCAGGGCTCACCGGTGACGACCAGCCGGTCTGCCGTGCGCTCACCCTCCCGCTCCGTCCGTAATGTCAGCTCCAGCTCCGCCAAAACGCGCGGCAGCCGGCGAAAAAAGCGCCGCTATAATCCCTGGCGAATCAGTTCCTACGGCGAGCCCGCCGCAGCCGACAACCCTGCCGGTGAAGATCCCAATGTGCGCGAGGCGGTCGTCGAGGCGCTGGGCAATTGGAACGGCGCGGCGGTGGTCGTTGATCCCAACACCGGCCGAGTCCTGGCGGCGGTGAATCAACCCCTGGCGCTCTCCAGCGCGTTTACCCCCTGCTCGACTTTCAAACCCATCGTCGGTCTGGCGGCGCTCAAGGAAGGCATCATCACGCCGGAGACAAAGCTCCGCGTGGGGCGCCGCACGCGCCTGGACCTGACCGAAGCGCTGGCGCATTCCAACAATCCCTTCTTCCAGAAGCTGGGGAGGGAACTGGGTTTTGACCGGCTCTCCGAAGTGGCTCACCGCTTTGGACTGGGAGAAAAGGCCGGGCTGAACATTCCCGGCGAGTCCGCGGGCCGCTTCCCCCAAGAAGTGCCCAAGGACGGCGGTGTGGGATTGATGTCGAGCCACGGCAAGGATATCGAAGTCACGGCGCTGCAGATGGCGGCAGCGATTTCCGCCTTTGCCAACGGCGGCACGCTCTATCACCTCCAGTATCCGCGCACGCCGGAGGAACTCGAACAGTTCCAGCCCCAGGTGCGCGGGCATCTGGATGATCTGGCGGATTATTTCCCGCAGGTGCGCGACGGACTGGCCGCGGCGGTGCTCTACGGGACGGGCCGCCAGGCCTTCGATCCCGACGAACAGATCTTCGGCAAGACCGGCACGTGCAGCGAAAATGGCGCGCGCCTGGGCTGGTTCGTTTCCTATTCCAGTGAATTGCAGCCGAAATACGCGGTGGTAATTCTGCTGCGCGGCGGCAAGATGATGTACGGGCCGCACGCGGCCGAAATCGCCGGCCGGATTTACCGCGGCATTCGCCAGCGCGAACCGCAGCCGGCTCTTACACAAGCCAGCACGCCTTCCTCCCCCAGAAGTCTCCTCAGTTTCTGATCCTGGATTTATCAATGAGCCGCAGCCGGGTGGCTAGTGTCGCGTTGCCGAAATAAGTGACACGTATTGAGGCCCGCCGTCATGCTGAGCGAAGCGAAGCGAAGCATCTGCAGTTCTTCCAGATGGATCAAAAATGCAGATTCTTCGTCCGTCAACCGACGGACTCAGAATGACATGTTTCACTTTCTTAAGTGACGCGGCACTAGTCTCAGGCCCCTCAGCTCTGGTGCAGGCCAAAAGTCTTCTCAGTGTAAAGCCGGCTCAGCCTCAAGTCTTCTTCCAGCGAGCGCGTGACTTTCGTTCCATCTTCGTAAGCAAGCTCCACCACCACATAGCCCTGATAGCCGATCTCTTTCAGGTAGTCCGCCACGACATGATAGTTGACGTCGCCATCATTGAAGTCTTCCATCCACACCCCGCCCCGGGAGTTGCGGAGGTGAAGGCTCTCAAGGCGCGGGCCGACTTCGCGCAGGAAGGCCAGTGGCTCCTGCCCGCCCCGGTAGGCCCAATGCAAATCCACGCAGCAGCCCACGAGTTGAGGATCGGTATTCGCCAATTGGTGCCGCCACTCGCGCGCGTTTTCCACCAGCTCCGGCGTGTGATGGTGAACCATCAGGCGAACGCCACGCTTCTTGAGCTCGCCCCCGAGCTGGTTCAGATAGCGCGCCTGGACGGCCAGTTCGTCGTCGGATTTGCGGCCCTGTTTGGGCTTGGGACTGGGATTCGTGACGATGCCGAGGACTCCGGCCGGTTTCGTCGTCTCGGCGAGCTCCAGGATCGCTTTGATCGAATGCTCGGCCATGGGCGCTTCGTACATCACGCTATTGGCATAGAGCGTCGGCATCGCCAGACCGTTTTTCTTGAGCAAGCCGAGCGTCTTCGCACGCAGCGGTGCGGCAAAGAAGGAGTCGTTCAGGTCCACGTTGCGATAGCCGGCGCGCAGGAATGTGGCGAGCATCTCCTCGACGCCCTCCCCGAGAGACTTCTTCCACTTCTCAAAATGCTGGATCCAGATGTACGCCTGGACGGAAAGGACGGGGCTGTAGAGTCTGTGTGATAACACTCGTTTTGGGCACGGCTGATGACGAGTGAGGTCTATGATCCTCGGATTTCGCTTTTTGATCCGGTCGGAGGGAGCGCCTCAACGGCAGAGGGGCCACCTCGGC
>Ga0315282_10002254_pt1 | contig 35718 bp, 22 predicted proteins | sample YL17G07_20_MG_FD_203693 | JGI IMG/M metagenome (GOLD analysis project Ga0315282, IMG submission 203693) | Sediment microbial communities from Yellowstone Lake, YNP, Wyoming, USA - YL17G07_20 | ecosystem: Environmental > Aquatic > Freshwater > Lake > Sediment | place: USA: Wyoming | collected...
GCCTCGACCTCTCCGACCCCGAGGAGGAAGTGCGGACCAAGGTGAAGAGCATGTTCACCGACCCGACCAAGATCCGCAAGTCCGACCCCGGTCACCCGGAGGAGTGCCCGGTGCAGGCCTACCACGTCGCCTACTCGCCCGGCGACGCCTCCCAGTTTGCCGAGGACTGCAAGGCCGGCACGCTGGGCTGTGTGGATCACAAGCGGACCGTGGCCCAGATGATGGTGGACCGCCTCAGGCCGCACTGGGAGCGGCGCGCCCGGTACAGCGCCAACCCCAAGCTGCTCGATGACGTCATCGAAGCCGGCGCGGCCCACGCCCGGGAGGTGACGGGGGAGACGATGGAAGTGGTGTGGAGGGCGATGAGGCTCAGATAGGGGTTAGGGTTTAGGGGCTAGGGGCTAGGGGCTGGGGGCTAGGGAACGGCCGGAGGGAGGGACTGGATTCCCACAGACGTGAGGCACCGTCGGATCCCCTTTCTGCCGCTTTCTGCCGCTTTTGGGGAGTTTCGCCAAAGCGGCAATCGCGCGAGGTCGTTTTCGCCCACGAGCCCTCTGAGACGCTCTGAGAGACATATTCCGGGCCTGCCGCAAGCGGCAGAAGAGCGGCAGGGGGCGGCAAGAGCGGCAGGCGCGCGCTGTCTCAACACAAAGTGCACTAAGGAGGCACTAAGACACAAAGACAGAGAGTCAGAAGGGCCGCTATCCGGGGTGGGCACCGCACGGTTCCGCTGGGCCGAACGTTGCCGGTGCCGCGGGCGGCCGCACTCATCACTCTCGCAGTGCTCCCAACGGCCGGAGCAGTCTCGCGGTGCTCCAAACGGCCGGAGCAGAGCTGTCGTGCTGGGTGCGGGTCGCACCGTTCCGCTCCGTCCGTCGGTAGACGGACTGCGCAGAACAGTGCTGGGTTTCCGAGATTTTCCGATTTTGGAGTTTTCGGAAAACCGGAAATTCCGCGGCCGATTTGGGCTAGGAGGTGGGCAGGCGGGGCTAGAAGGGCGGTTCCGAGATTTCCGATGATCGGAAAGGGTCGGAAACATCGGAAATGTGGTCGGGGTTCGGCTCGCACTGCTACGCAGTGCTGACGTCGGGTTTCGGGAGGGAACGGCGGGAGATGGGTCGCCTGGAGGACCAGGCTCGTGGAGGGGGCCAGGGTCGAGGGTTCAGGGTCCAGGGAAACGGCCGACGGCGGCATGGCCGCGGGTGCCAAGGTCTCCACGCTGACTATTGATCGCTATTCAGTTGCCAAGGTGCGCGGCGCAGGTGAAGTGGCCGCTGTTGGGATGCAGTATAGCATATTTATAGCAGAATTGCAAGTAGTGAACGAAATCTGCTGCTAGGGTGGGAAGGGAAACGGTTCTAGCCGCGGATGGACGCAGACACGAAGGGTCGAGTCGCGACTGCTTCGCAGCGCGGAAGGCGAAGCGGCGGAGGGACAGGCGGGGGGCAGAGTTCAGGGGCCAGGGGCCGGCGGGAGGGACGGCGGTCGGCCTACAGGCGAGACGCCTGTGCCACTTTCGGGTCGCCCCGGGGACGGGGCTCCCACAACCGGACGGAGAAGGGAAGGACATGGCAAGCAGAGCGATGAGAGGATTGACGCGTGAGGAGAGGGTGGTGGGGCTTGCGACTGTCTGGTCTGAGGTCAGGTACAACTACCCGATGTGGCGCCGCCATCCCGGTCTCGATTGGGACAGCGCGTTCGGGGAGCGAGTAGCCGGGGCGCTGGCTGCACAGTCGGACTGGCAGTACTACCGCCTGCTGCAGGCCTTTGCCGCACTGGTCAAGGACTCACATGTGGGTGTCTGGATGCCGGATCGGGTGCGGGAAACGCGCGGCATTCCGCCGGTGGCGCTGTGGGCGCTCGGTGGGCAGTACGTGGTCATCGGCTTCCCCGCCGAGCTGGGATCGAGCCTGGGGATGGCGTTGGGAGATGAAGTGGCGGCGGTGGACGGCGTGAGCGCGGCGGAGTACGCCGCGTCCCAGGTCGCTCCCTACCAGTCAAGCCCCACGGCTCACTACCTCGGTTTGCAGGTGGCCCGATCTCTTCTCGAAGGGCCGCGGGGAAGCCCGGTCGAGGTCCAGCTGCGCCGCCCGAGCGGCGAGGAGTATGCCTGCCGCCTGGACCGGGCCCCGGCCGGTGAGGAGGCGGAGTGGGTGTGGTATGCGCCCCTCGCTTCGAGCGGCGGCGTGAGCGCGCGCACGGTCGCACCGGGGATAGGGATGATCTCGCTCAGGAGCTTCGGGTATGAGGGAGTAGTCGCGGACTTCGATCGTGAGCTGGCCGCGCTCGGGCAGATCGAGGGGCTGATCCTGGACCTGCGCACCAACGGGGGCGGCAACAGTGGGTGGAGCGACGCGATTGCGGCGCGCCTGATCGAGAGGCCCTTGGAAGGGATGCAGGAGCGGCGCCCCCAGTACTCTGCCGCGCTGCGCAGCTGGGGGCTGGGCGAGAACGGGACCGGCACGACGTGGGAGGAGAAGCGCATGCTGCCCCTGGAGCCGCAGGGCCCGGTGTCGTTCCACGGGCGGCTGGTCCTCCTCACGAGCGCCGCTACGCACAGCGCCGCGGAGGACTTCGTGGGGCCGCTGAAGACCGGCGGCCGGGCGAGGACGGTGGGCGGGACAACCGCGGGAAGCACTGGCAATCCGCTGTTCTTCGAGCTTCCCGGGGGTGGCGGGTTCAGCGTGTGCACGCGCTATATGCTGCTGCCGGATGGGAGCGAGTTCATCGGGCTGGGCATCCCGCCGGACGTACCGGTCGGCGTCACCACGGCCGATATCGCCACCGGACATGACCCGGTGCTCGAGCGTGCCGTGGCGGAGGTAGAACGATAGAGCAGGTAGAGCAGTGGAGGGGCCGAGGAGGCGGAACGGCCGGGGCCAGGGTTGAGGGGCCAGGGGCCGGGGAACGGCCGGAGAGACGGCGGACGGCATACAGCGAGACGCCTGAGCCACTTTCTGATCGCCCGGAGGACGGGGCTCCCACAGGCCGGGGCAGGGGGAGGGGCCGGGGTAACCGGAACGGAGTCGGACGCATAGGCAGGGGCGGAGGGCGCGCCGCGGCGGGCAGGGATGGGCGGCTGCGGCGGGGGGGAGCAGCTTGTGCACGGCGAGGCATGCCCTTTGTGGGAAGCGCGTGGTGGGCCTGATTCGTAGTCTGTCGCCGAAACCAGCCCAGGTGGCTTGGTCCCCGCTTTCTCCTAGGCGAAGAGTTCACGATCGCGCATCTTCCGCGCATCGGTATAGTCTTCCGCCCACCAGGCCTCCTCTCCGTCGTTTCGCGGCGGCTTTTGCAGTACCAGGTCCGTCCCTGCCTTCCTGGCTTCCTGCTGAGCGACCCTGAAATGGTAGTGGTCGAAAATGCGGAGGGCCTCGACCACGTAGGAGACGGCGACCCGGCGGTCGCGGATCAGGAGCAGGTTCTCCCCGTTCTTGATGTCCGCGGGCGAGGAGAAGTTGTAGGAGCCGAGATAGACCCGAGCGGTCGGTTTGTCGAAATCAATGACGAGGAACTTGTGGTGCATGCGGATGCCGCCGCCGCCGATTGGCTCCGCCGAGAACGGTTCCGGGACGTTCTTGCTCAGGGCCGCGGGATAGACGGGCGAGATATTGCCGTCGGGCTTCTGCAGTTCGAGGCCGCCGACTTTGCGGTCGGAGATGCCGTAGACGAAGATCTCGTCGCTCTCTGACACCTTCTTGATCGAGCCCAAGATGGGCCCCGGAGTTTGGTAGAGGAACGCCAGCGAGAAGAACAGGCAGGAGGTAGTCGCGTCCCCGATGTCGCTCGCGATCGCCCCCAACAGCGCGTTCGACGACGCGTGCGGCGAGAAGGCCACGCGCGCATCAAGGCCGGGCAGGCCGAGATCGTTCCACTCCGCGGAGGCGGTGCCACGGAAGCTCGCCGGGGCCTTTGACCAGTAGGTGTCGAACGCGGCGAGGTAGGGCGCGGTCGCACTTGCCCCTTGCAGAACCATGGCGTTATTAGATTGCACAAAGAGGCCGCGCCAACTGAAATTGGTGGAGCCGCACACCACGGTCTGCCCGTCGGGGCCGTCTACGACGATCGTCTTGTTATGCTGGAGGCTCAACATGTGCTGCCGCTTCACGTTGGCGGCGCCGGCCGAGGCCGACAGGCGCGCGGCCGCCTGCGTCTCGCCGGAGTCCGGCTTGCCATGATCGGCGCTGTCGTCAATGATTATCTTCAGGCGGCCTGCGAGCTGCTCGAGGCGGGACACGATGTCGGGCTCGTTGAGATCGTAGGCCACCACGCGGACCTGAGCGTTCTTGTCAGCGATGGCGGCGTCGAGCACCGCGAGGATCGCCTCCCGCGCTTCGAAGCCCATCCACTGCAGGGCCTCGTCGGCCTTGGGATGGGTGGGAACGAAGTCCAGGCCGTCGGCCGCGGTTGCCGGCAGCAGCTTTGAAATGGGCCCCGCGGAGGCGTACCGGTCCACGAAGGCCTGGGACGACACGAAGCCGCGCGTGAAGGCGATGTTGAGCAGCCCCGGGTACGTCTCGCGCCGGAGTTCGATGGCGGCCTCCTGCGCCTCGCCGTAGCTCAGCTCGTCGGCGTCGTTCATGAAGACGGGCGTCACCCGGTAGACGAAGTCGCCGGCCAGTTGGGCATTGCGGGCGAAATGCACCCAACGGAACTTCTGTATTGGTGAGAGCCTGGTGGAGAGCGTGTTGGGGACAACCTTACCGGTGGCCGGGCGGAATGCCAGGCGATTCTTGAGGGCGTAGAACCTGTCCCCGTTCGGCTCCTGGTACTCGATGGCGAAGCCCACGAAATCCTGCGGCGGCTTGCCGTGTTTCCAGTTCATCGCCACGAGGGTCATGCCGTCGCCGCGATGGAGCTTCAGTGTGAATGGCGCAGCCGGGTTCCGACCAGTGACCTCAAAGTCGTCAGACATATCACCCTCCGAGTTTCAGCGGTTGTACTCCAACCACAGCGTACGGTTGGGCGCACTGTGTGCTGCATCATAGACCGCCACGGGGTCCTTGTCAAGGGGGGTCTGCGGTTCGTCTCTCAGTAGGCGATCCTCGTTGGGCGGCGCCTCTCTTCGGCGCGGCGAGAGGGGGGGCCGCGGATGGAGGCGGATGAACGCGGAGGGGGAGGAGGAACGGGGTTCGGGATTTGGGGTTTGGGTTTCGGGAGGGAACGGCGTGGGGCGAGGAGGGGGATCAGACGCATAGGCAGGGGCGGAGGGCGCGCCGCGGCGGGGAGGGATGGGCGCCTTCGGCGCTGGGGAGGAGCTCCTGCAGGGCGAGGGGTCGCCTTGGTGGCAGGCGCATGGTAGTCGTAGTTCGTGGTCGGTCCCCAATACTCCGATGTGAGGAAGCAGCAGGAGGCGCTGCTGGAGAAGGCCAGACAGAGTCTGGATGTCGAGCGGGCGAGGAGTTTCTGGAGATGGCGGAGCGGGTGCTGGCCAGCCGCACATGAGGACACCTCCGGCGGGGGAACGGTGGCCACAGACGTCGGCTCTATAAGCGTGCGATGCCCTCATCACCAATAATACTGTAGGCGCCCGCGACAGTGCCAGCGGGGAGCGTGACCCCTGCTGCCACCCTGCAATAGTCGCCGAGCACAGAGCACGTAACACGCGATTGCGAGCCGATGTGGACATGCGGATGAATGACCGACCGTATGACGACAGCTTCGGACTCAAGGTGCACGTCCGACATCAGGCAGCAGTGATCGAGCCTCGCACCAGCGGCCACTCGGCAGCGTGGCCCGATCATGACCGGTGGAACGAGAACGGCGTTCGGCGAAACGTCGGCGTCGTTGGCAACCCAAAGGTGCGGCCCGCGTCCATATGTCAGGCCCGGTACGGGAAGCGCGCCGGACAAGGCGCAGAGGTGCAACTGTAGGTACCGGTCTAGCGTTCCGACATCCTCGCGAAATCCGTCTCCGATGGAGAAGCCTAAGAGGCGCATCTGTCGGCTTATCATCTCGGGAAAGACGTGCTCCGCGAAATCGCCGAATCCATCGACGATGATCTTGTCCGTTACTGTGCGGGCCACTACGTAGGCCGTAGCGTTCGCGCGAGGATCGCGAAAGAGGGCTCCAATGTCCCGTAGCCTGGGCTTCTCATGGAAGCTGGTCACTGCACCGGCGTCGTCACAGTCCAACACGCCGTAGTTCGTGCGCGGTTCGTCGGGCTCAGGGCCCTCAACCGGCTCGTACAGGAAATCGGCAAGAATCGGCCTGTGGTAGAGGAGGGTGGCATCCGCGTGGCGCTCCCGATGGAAGGCCACCATCTGCGCGAGGTCAAAGCGCATGAGTGAATCACCATAGATCACGACGTAAGGATCGGAGACATCGTCTCCGAGCATGCGTACTACCTCACGCGCGCAGGCCGCGGTGCCCTGCCAGCTACCTTCCGGTTGCCGACAGCGGATTCTAAGTTTCCCGGTATATGCTCCCTCGCCCAGGTATCCTTGAAAGGAGGGGTGAGAGGAGGTCAACACAACATCGCTGAAACCATTTTCCTCAACCAGATCGAAGAGGTGTTCGAGAAGCGGACGCCCCATGAATGGGACCATGGACTTGGGCTGGTCGGGCGAGGACAGGGGACGCATGCGGGTGGCGCGCCCGCCGCAGAGCAGCAGCACGGTAAGGCGGCACATGGGGTTCCGAGACTCGGTCTGCTTGGACCGAGGATTGTTTACGCTTGCCAGGTCCATAGAGCACCTTCTACGTGTTAGGCGAGATGACGCAGACGGGGAGAGCACTACAGCCAGAGCTTCTGCGCCGGCGGATCAGTAGACAGCATCCGGCTGACCTCCTCCAGCATGGTGCGTCGGCTAGACCGGCTGGCCCGGCGGTAGTACCGGTAGAGGGAGGTCAGATCGCGATTGTGCACCCAGTGTCGGGTGCACTGGTTGCGGGTCCCGCATTTGCACAGGATCTCACCAGCCGTGGCATCCCAGCGATTGGCGTCGCTGATGCGCCTGTACGCGGTCTGCCACCACACACTCTCGAACGGTTTGTCTGGGCCCACGGTGTCCAAGAGAGAGCGGAATCTCCGTGGGTGATGGTGGCTGTTGTCGTAGAAGGAGTGGCAGCAGCGATACACCTTGCTGTCAGGCGCGATGAGGGAGAACAGCAGGGGCGTGAAGCAAACCAAGCGCTCACGGTCATAGAGATCGCCCGTTGGATGGCCGGAGGTGATGCTGTCCGATCCCATCCGGCTGATGAAGTCCAGAACATAGTCAGCATTCACATCAAAGGGGTGTTCGTGGGCACTGGCGATGGAGCGCATCTCGCTCTCTGTATGTCTCAGCGAGGCAGCGTCGCAGGCGAAATCCACCTCTTGGAGCTGTAGCTCTGAGGGCGTACCATGCCCGAACTTGAACACAAGGGACTGGATCTTCTGTTCGACTCCCCAGTTGTAGAGTGGACGCACTTGACTCGCGTTTGCGCGATAGAGGGTGACGCAGACTCCAACGTGCTCGAGGGCGGCCGCGCTCCTGCCGGCGGGGAGTGAGCCCTGTCCCCGGGCCATAGATCGCCTTTCGGCAAGCCGATCGATGGCTCTTCCTACGGCGGCCGCGGGATCGTCGAACGCGGGGTGTTCGGGAGGCAAGTGTCGAACTGTGCGATAGGCAGCGGGGTCGACCCCATCCATGGATATGCGTAGGCTCGCGACGGACCGAATGACGGCGTCGACGAGGGCTTCGTCTGCTTCGAGGGCCAGTCCGTCAGTCAATACCGCGGTGTTCATCTGGTGGTCGCGTGCGACGGCCAGAATCTCGCAGATATGGGGGTGGATCAGGGGCTCTCCGCCAGAGAGGACGATGTTCCTCGTACCCATTCGGGTAAGGGAGGCTATGATCTCCTCAAAGCGGCGTACCGGCATCTCATGGTGAGGGGTGTCGAGAGGGCGTGTGCAGCCGAGGCATCGGTCCACATTGCAGGCGTCGGTGATCTCGATCTGCACGCATACGGGGGGCGGGATATCCGCGGAAGCTCGCGGGACAGACTGCCCGGCCGCAAGGTAGCGCTCGACCTCCCGGTAGACGTCAAACGTGGGAATGACAGCGGGCATGAGGGAGCGGGTCGGGTTCTTCCTCGAGGGCTCGCCTGTACCCCAGGGCTGTCTGGTACTTTCGGTGATCCGCTCAAGCAGGTCCAGGATTTCGTCCCGGGAGAAGTCTGCGCCGGCCTGAGATCTTGACCGGGCCACGCGATCGGCCAGCAATGCGAACAGGCAGTCGTTGCTTCTCGCCTTTCGCACGTGCTTGACGACGATACAAGGCCTCAAGCCTCCAAATACCGTTCCGGTATAAAGGTCAAGCAATACCCGGTCTTCGTGCTCGCCGGCCTTACTCAGCTTCACAAGGGTGATGCTGTCCAGTTGTACAGAAGGGCTGAGTGCCCAGGTGAGGCCAGCGTGTTGATTGGAGCGCAGATAGCCCAGGATGAGGTCAAGGTCGGTGCGAAACTGCACACGCTCCTGCGGGGAGAGGACATCCGGATCGGCGAGCGGATCGGCGACAACTACATGAAGCTTCAGTCTCGGGTCGGGGCCGCCCAGGAAACCTGTAAGGGAATTGATCTCGGCTTTCCAACTCCGAGCGGTTCTCGCGATCACAGTCACGTCGGCCGAGCCGTTTTCGTCAAGATGACGCTTAAGCCATTCCATGTTCACATACGGCGATTGCGGATGGGACCGCCGGGGGTACACCTCGATCTCATCGCATTCGAGCGAGAAGCCCACCGCGCCGGCCGCTGGCAGTCGCCACGGCGAGGGAGCTGGCGTATCCGGATTGCCAAACTGGCGTTGCGGGTCATCGCAGAAGTAGTTGAACAGGTGGATGTCGGTGTCATGCTTCACCTTACGCGGACCTAGGTCCGCGAGGCTGTCTCCGTCACGCGTGTGCAGGACGTCGTTGACGTAGCGCCTGCTCAGAAGGATGTGCCCTCCTTGGCCCTGGTCCATGACTCGCTGGCACTCGTTCACGCCTCTCCCAACCGCGTCCACACCCCCTCCGGCACCTCGCATGAACCGAACGACTTCGGAGTGGAGACCTTGGCGCAGCAGGATCTTCCTTGAGCCCGCAAAGCGCTGAAGCGAGACGGCGAACCGGTCAAGCGGCTCAAAACCCGGCTGGACAACGAGAAGGCCGTCTCCGGTCAGCTTCACCACGCATCTGCCACTGCTCGCGAGGGCGCCGAACTCGCGGTCCGCAAACTCGCGCAGAGCCGCGCAGACCTCCTGTTGGCTTGTGTCGTCCAGCTTGGAAAAGCCGACGACGTCGGCGAACAGAACGCTGGCGATCTGCGTCGTGCCTTCAAGGCCCCCCCTCTTTCTTCGGTGTCTTGGCTCCATTGGTCGCCTCCCCTCAAAGTACTATGTTACCACCCGAGTGCAAACGTCCCTGCTATGCCGGCTGTTGTTTCGTCGCTGTCAGTCCGACCCAGGCGTCCGAGCGGCATCGGGGTGCAGGGGCGCAGAGAGAGGCTTGCCGTATTGGTTGGCGTCACTCTCCGTGAGCCAATGAGGCGCTTTCGGGGAGGCGCTCTCCACTTACGTGTAGACAAACGGCGCCAGATAGGGCATAGTAATGCACCACGGGTGGGGGACGTGGGACACGCCGGTGGCAGCAAGAGTTGCAGCATTCGTCGCAGCTACGGAGAAGGCAATGATTTCGCCGGAAGTGATGGCGGCCGGGCAGGCCGCGGCAGACGCCGCGGTGGAGGGGATTCCCATGGTAGGGGCACCTGAAGAGCGGGCGCATGTCCATGCGCCCCTACAGGTGGGACCGGATACCGATTGGGCGCATGTCCATGCGCCCCTACAGGTGGGACCGGATACCGATTGGGCGCATGGCCATGCGCCCCTACCCAATGATCGCGTGTTCGTCGGGCATCCGGTGGTGCTGCCGATCTTCCAGGGCCCCCTCGATCTGCTGCTGTATCTGATTGACCGCGAAGACATCAACATCTTCGACATTCCCATCGGCCACATCACCGGCCAGTATTTGGGATATCTGGACTCGCTGGAGTCGCTGAACATCGAGGTGGCGGGGGAGTTTCTGGTGATGGCGGCGCAGTTGATGGAGATCAAGTCGCGGCTGCTGCTGCCGCAGCCGGAGCGGCCGGCACTGGAAGAGGAGGAGGTGGGGGACCCGCGGGCGCAATTGGTGGCGCGGCTGATCGAGTACCGGCGGTACAAGGCAGTGGCGGAGGAACTGCGGATGCGGGCGGAGGCGCAGAAGTACGTGTTCTCCCGCGCGGAGATCGTGCCGATTGACGGGAACGGGAATGGCAACGGACACCAGGAGCGGCCCTTCCTGGAGATGGATCACGTTTCGACCTTTGACCTGTGGGCGGCGTTTCAGAGCGTCCTGAACCGCGTGAGGGAGCCGGAGGCGGGGGAGGTGGTGCGACCCCGGTTCACGGTGGCGCAGAAGATTGCGGCGATTGCGGCGCAGGTGAAATGGTCAAGGGAGGGGGTGCAGTTCGTCGAACTCTTCTCCGGCGACGTCGCGCGGACGGAGATGATCGTCACGTTTCTGGCCTTGCTCGAACTGATCCGGCTCCACCGCGTGCGCGTCGTGCAGGAAGCGATATTCGGGGAGATCTGGATCTATCCCGGGAGGGATACAGTCGAGTAATGGCGGAGGAGTGTGAGGCGGGGCCGGAGCACGGGGAGGCGGAGGAGGCGTTCTTCAGCGAGGCGGAGCGGCTGCGCAAGCTGGCGGCCTTGGAGGCGGTCTTATTCATGGCCGCGGAGCCGCTGGAGGCGCGGGAGCTGGCCGACATTCTGGAGGTGTCGGCGGCGGAGTTCGACAATCTGGCGCACGACCTGGAGCGCCAGTATGAGTATCGCGGTCTCCAACTGAGCCGCATCGCGGGGGGATATCAAGTCACCACGCGCCCGGAGTACGGTCACATCGTGGCGCGCCTGCACAAGCCCGAACGATTTCGGCTGTCGCGCGCGGGTCTGGAGACCTTGGCGATCGTGGCCTACAAGCAGCCGGTGACGCGGCCGGAGATCGAGGCGATTCGCGGCGTGAACTCTGACTCCCCCTTGGACACGCTGGTGCAGTATGAGCTGGTGTGCGAGGCGGGCCGCAAGGAGACGCCGGGGCGGCCGGTGCTGTATCGGACGACGGACAACTTCCTGGGGCACTTTGGGCTAAACTCGATTGAGGATTTGCCGGGGTTGGAGAGCATCGCGGTAGATGTTGGGGAGCAGGAAGTAGGAAGCAGGGAGCAGGACGGCGAGAGGCGAGAGGGCGAAGAGGCGGAGGGAGGGATCGAAGAGGCGAAGAGGCGAGGAGGCGAAGAGGCGGAGGGAGGGGAGCAGGTCGGGATTCGGGATTCGGGATTGGGGGTTAGGGAGGAGGAAGTAGGGAGGAGGGAGGAGGACGGCCAGGAGGAGGCCGGGGACGGAACGGAGGAAGGAACGGAGGCGGGGGAGGGAAGTGGGGAGTAGTAGCTTGAGGCGGGTGATGGTGAGAGCGAGAACGGTTGCGGTTCTTCTCATAGCGGTTTCACTGGCGGCGGGGGTGGCCTATGGCGGGGAGCCGGAGCAGCTCATCGTCGGGGCGAAGTCGGCGATCCTGATTGACGCCGCCTCGGGGGCGGTGTTGATGGGGAAGGACGAGCACGCGCGCCTGCCGATCGCGAGCACGACGAAGATCCTGACGGCGTTGCTGGCGTTGGAGTCATCGCGGCCGGACGATTGGGTGGTAGTGAGCGAACGGGCGACGAAGGTGGAGGGGTCGGCACTGGGGCTGAAGCCGGGGGAGCGGGAGCCGATGGACACGCTCCTCGCAGCCCTGCTGTTGAAGTCGGCGAACGACGCGGCGGTGGCGATCGCGGAGCACGTCGGGGGGAGTGTGGAGGGGTTTGCGGCGCGGATGAACGCGCGAGCGAAGCAGATCGGGGCCACCGAGTCGCACTTCGTCAACCCGAACGGGCTGCATGACCCGAACCACTACTCCTCCGCGCACGACCTGGCCCTGATCACGCGGGAGGCGATGAAGCAGCCGCGCTTTCGGGAGCTGGTGAGAACGAAAGAGATTGATATCTTCCGCCCGGCACTGAACGTGGTGGAGCCCATGGTCAACCACAACAAGCTGTTGTGGCGGGACGACAGCGTAGACGGCGTGAAGACGGGGTTCGTGAAGGAGTCGGGGCACTGCCTGGTGGCGTCGGCGACGCGGGGGGACTGGCGGCTGATCTCGGTGGTGCTGGACAGCCCGGAGATGTACGGCGAGGCGGAGGCCTTGCTGCAGTGGGGGTTCACGCAGTTCAGGCAGGAGGTGCTGGCGCGGCCGGGGCAGCAGGTGGGCGAGGCGCGGGTCGGGTACGGGCAGAAGCGGAGGGTGGCGGCGGTGTGCGAGTTTCCGCTGAGCACAGTGGTGGGGCCGGGGCTGGCGGAAGACGCGAAGGTGAGGGCGAAGATGAAGGGGGACCTGCGGGCGCCGATTGTGGCGGGGCAGGAGGTGGGGACGGCGGAGTTGGTGGTGGGGGGGAAGGTGGTGGCGACGACCGCGCTGGTGGCGAAGGAGGCGGTGGCGAAGTCGTACGTGGTGGTGGCGGCGGTGTGGTTGGGCAGGATCGTGTTGATCCTGGTAGGCGCGGCGCTGCTGATCAGAGCCAATGCAAAAGTTATCAAAGCTTATCGCCGCCGCCGGCGTTACGTCCCGTCGCAAAGCGGCGGCCGTGGTGCGGACGGGACGGGTATGCGTTGACGGCGAGGTAGCGGATCACCCCGGCATGCTGGTGGATGAGACGCGCGCCGAGGTGACGGTGGATGGCCGGCCGGTGCGGGCCGAGGCGAAGGTGTACCTGCTCCTCAACAAGCCCCGCGGGCCGATCTCCGCGGTGGCCGATCCACAACGCGGACGGGAGACGGTGATGGACCTGCTGGGGGAGCAGGCGGAGCGGCTGTATCCGGTGGGGCGGCTGGACGCGGACACGGAGGGGCTTCTGCTGATCACCAACGACGGGGACCTGACGTATCTGCTCACCCATCCCAAGCACGGGATCGCCAAGGTGTATGAGGTGGAGGTGAAGGGGTCCCTTCCGCGGGAGGCGGTGGAGCAGTTGCGGCGGGGGGTGACGCTGGAGGACGGGGTGACGGCGCCGGCGCGGGTGCTTGTGCGGAAGGTGGGGAAGAGGTCGCGGGTGGAACTGACAATCCACGAAGGGCGGAAGCGGCAGGTGAAGCGGATGCTGGCGGCGGTGGGGCACAAGGTGGTGGCGTTGAAGCGGACGCGGGTGGGGCCGCTGACGCTGGGCGAGCTGCCCCCGGGGGAGTGGCGATATCTGACCGAGGAAGAGGTGCAGCTCCTGCGGGAGGCGGCGGGGAAGGGGGCCGACGAACTCAGGCGGGACGCCTGAGCCATACTTGCAGGGAAGGCCGCCCCGTTGCGGGAGCGGCCCGAGGAGTGACAGGTGAGGCGGGCTACTTGGCGCGGACGATCTTGCCGGCCTTGAGGCACTTGGTGCAGACGCGCTTGGTGACGGGGGTCTTGCCCTGGAGGGTTTTGATGGGCTGGAGATTAGGCAGCCAGCGCCGCTTGGTGCGCCGGGTCGAGTGGCTGACGTTATGGCCGACCTGAGGGCCTTTGCCGCAGATATCGCAAACTCTCGCCATGAAGGGACTCCCGATAGTGTGTAAGTCGAGCAGATATGATAGCATACGGGCAGGCGATTGAGCAACCCTGATGACGTTCACCGCAGAGAAGACGGTTGGAGAGCTGCACGCGGCGCTGAAGGCGTGGCCGGCGCTGGCGGCGGATGATTCGGTGGCGAGAGCGACGCGGCTGCTGCGCGCGCGCAACACGCCGGTGCTGCTGGTGTCGGACGGGTACCAGTTCGTGGGGATGGTGCACGAGGGGGACCTGCTGGCGCGGGCGGCGAGTGCGGCCTCGCCGAAAGAACTGGCGCGGACGACGCGGGTGTCGGAGGTGATGCGGCCGATCGCGGTCACGCTGTGGGCGCAGCAACCGCTCTCGGAGGCGGCGCGGCGACTGGCGGCGGCCGACGTGCCGGCGGCGCCGGTGGCGGGAAGCGACGGACGGTACCTGGGCCTGCTCTTCCGGCGGGACGTGCTGGCGGCGCTGAGCGGGGAGCCGATGCCGCCGCCGATGTCGGGGATTGCGACGCCCTTCGGAGTGTACCTTTCGACGGGGTCGCTGCGGGCGGGGCCGAGGAATCTCGCGCTGGCGGCGACGGGGGGGATGTTGGCAGCTCTTGGAGAGCTGGCGAACGCGGGCATGGGGCCGCTGTATCGGGCGGCGCACCAGTTCGTGCCGGAGAGGGTGGCCGAGGCGATCGCGTACGCGGCGCCGTTCGTGTTCTTCCTTCTTCTGCTGCGGTTGTCGCCGATCTCGGGGCTGCACGCGGCGGAGCACATGGTGGTCCACGCCATCGAGGAGGGAGAGGACCTGACGCTGGAGAAGGTCAGACCGATGGACCGGGTGCACCCGCGGTGCGGGACGAACCTGTTCGCGCTGGTGCTGCTGGTGACGTTCGGTGGGCTGTACGTGCTGGCCCCGTACGAGCAGGCGGACCGGGCGACGGGGGGGCTGGCGTCGCTGACGTTCATCGTGGTGGTGTTGCTCACGTGGCGCTGGCTGGGGTATGCTTTGCAGCGGTTCATCACCACCAAGCGCCCCTCGGACCGGCAACTGGCAGGAGCGATTCGGGTGGGAGAGGAACTGCTGGCCCAGATTGCGGAGCATCCGGAGGCGAGGAGCGGGGCGCTGAAGCGAATCTGGAACGGGGCCTTGCCGCGGGTGCTGGCCGGATTCCTGGTGGTGTGGGGAGCGGTGTGGGCGGTGGAGTGGCTGATCAGCAGGCGGTAGCGAGAGAAGACCGAGATTCGAGATGAGAGATGCGAGAGTAGAGAGTAACGGCCCCGGAGATACGGAGTGGTGACGGCACGAGAGGCAATCGAGAAGGCTCTGGCGGAAGCGATCCAGAGCGCCAAGGGGGCGGGAGAGCTTCCGGCCGAGGTGGCGGCGACGCTGGAGTTGCAGGCGCCGCGGGAGGCGCGGCACGGCGACCTCTCGACGAGCGTGGCGCTGGCGATCGGGAGCGCGCGGCGGCGCTCGGGCCGGGAGGTGGCGGAGATCATCGTGCGGCACCTGCATGCCCCGGAGGCGGTGGCGCGGGTGGAAATCGCGGGGCCGGGGTTCATCAACTTCACGCTGGCGACGGAGTATCTGCGGGAGGTGGTGAGGGAGATCGGCCGGGGAGGGAGGGACTACGGGCGGTCGGAGGTCGGCGGAGGGAAGCGGCTGCTGCTGGAGTTCGTGAGTGCGAATCCGACGGGGCCGATGCTGGTGGTGAACGGCCGGGCGGCGGCCCTGGGGGATGCGCTGGCGAACCTGTTCGCGCGCACGGGGTGGCAGGTGTCGCGGGAGTACTATGTCAACGACGCGCTGAACGGGACGCAGGTGCAGCGGTTTGCGGAGACGCTGGAGGCACGGTACTTCGAGCAGTTCGGGCGAACGGCCGTCGTCCCCGAGGACGGGTACGTGGGCGACTACGTGGTGAAGATGGCGGAGGAGTTGGCCGCGGAGGCGGGGGAGAAGTATCTGGAGATGCCGGAGGCGGAGCGGCGGCAGGCCCTGTACGACTACTCGCTGGCGCGGATCGTGGGGGATCAGCGGGAGGAGATGCGGGCGTTCGGGGTGGAATTCGACCGGTGGTTCTATGAAAGCTCGCTGTACGAGAGCGGCGAGGTGATGGCGGCGGTGGAGACGCTGCGGGAGCGGGGGCACACGTATGAGGCGGAGGGGGCCTTATGGTTCCGGGCGACGGCCTTCGGCGACGAGCAGGACCAGGTGCTGATCCGGAGCGACGGCCGGCCGGGGTATCTGGCGGCGGACATCGCCTACCACCGAAACAAGTTCAACCGGGGGTTCGACCGGCTGATAGATATCTGGGGGCCGGACCATCACGGGCACATCACGCGCACGAAGGCGGGGGTGGAGGCGGTGGGGTGTGACGTGAGCCGGTTCGAGATCCTGGTGCACCAGTTCGTGCGGCTGTTCCGCGGGACGGAGATGGTGCGCATGTCGAAGCGGGCGGGGGACATCGTCCCGCTGCGGGCGCTGATCGAGGACGTGGGGACGGACGCGGCGCGGTTCTTCTTCCTGATGCAGTCCATGGACAGCCATCTGGATTTCGATCTGGAGCTGGCGAAGAAGCAGGCCGCGGAGAACCCGGTGTACTACGTGCAGTACGCGCACGCGCGGATCTGCTCGATCTTGCGGGGGGCGGAAGAGAAGCAGGTGGCGATCCCGGAGGGGGCGGCGGTGAACCTGGCGCGGGTGGGCGAGCCGGACGAGCTGGCCCTGATGCGCAAGCTGGCCGACCTGCCGGAGGAGATCGCGCAGGCGGCGGAGCGGTACGAGGCGCACCGGATGACGCGGTACGCGCGGGAGCTGGCGGCGATCTTCCACGTCTTCTACACCAACTGCCGGGTGCTGAGCGACGATGCAGAGCTGACGGCAGCGCGGCTGGCGCTGGTGATGGCGACGCGCACGGTGTTGCGGATCGTGCTGGCGGTCATCGGGGTGTCGGCGCCGGAGCAGATGTGAAGATAGGGTCTAGGGTCTAGGGGCTGGGGAACGGCCCGATCTCGAGGAGCGAGGAGGTGAGGATGATTCGCCGGCCGCGGGTGGGGGCGCCTCTCTCCTCTCCCGTTTCCGCTTCCTGGCTGGAGGCGGACGAGCGGGGGCGCGCCTTGCTGGAGGTGGCGGCGCGGGTCCTGCCGGAAGGGGCCGGCGGGCGGGAGGTGGCCGGGCTGCCGCCGCTGGTGGCGGAGCTGGTCCGGCCGGGGCGGAGGAAGCGGAAGGGGCGAGCGGCGGCGGAGGAGCTGGACCGCTTGTTGCCGGGGTGGGCGGAGGCGGCGGCCCAGGTGGTCACCGGTGCGCGGACCTTCACCCCCGACGTACAGCGGCTGTGCGTCCTGGCGGCGCAGCGACATCTTCAAGACTCTGGCCCGCTGCTGCGGCGGCTCGAACTGCTCCCCGATGACGCCGAGTTGCGTTTCTGGGTATTGGTTGCGCTGGCCGGCACGGACACCGCGGAGGTGCGGCGGGCGTGGGCGCGGGAACTGAACCGGGCGTGCAATGTCCCGTCTCTGAGCGGCACGCGGGCGGCGTGGTTCGCGTTCGCGCGGGCCCTGGTCGGATCGTGGCTCAGTTGGCCGGAGTTTCGCGACGGCCTGGCCGCGGGGCGCGCGCTGGCGGCGGTGAACGACGGCGGGCCGTATCGGACCGCGTTGGAGCGGCTGGGGTGGTGGGGGCACGAGCGGTTCGCCAAGTGGTACCGGCAGGTGGTGTACGAGGTGGCGAGCCAGCCGGATGTGGCCCTGTCCCTGGCGGCCGGCGGGTGGATCCGTGACTTCCCCGGGGCGGAGTATCTGTTCGAGGCGCTGGCGCGGGTGCAGGAGGAGCCGGGTGCGTGGTGGCCGCTGTACCTGCTGCGGTGGACGACCGACCTGCCGAGCGGGGAGCCGGGATTCGTCGAGGAACTGAGGGGCTTCTCTCCCACCGCGCTGTGTCTGCTGTCGCTGGTCCGCCCGGAGCTGGCGGAGGAGGTGGCCGAGGCGTGGCAGTACCCGGAGCACGCGGAGGTGATTCGTTGGCTGCTGGCGGCCGATCCGACCGAGGCCCTGCGGGAGGGATGGTGTGAGGAGGTGCTCGCGCCCTGGGCGGAGGAGTATTACGAGGTGATCACCGTGGCCACCGGGGCGCTGTGCTCGCTGGTGCCGCCGCTGGACTTCGTCCCCGATCCGGCGGAGGCGCCGCCGCGGCGGATGTTTTTGCTGACGCACTTCGACCTGAACCTGGAAACGCTGATGGATAACTTCCTCTGCGTGCTGGCGCTGCGGGAGGAGCGGTTCGGGATGGTGGAGGAGGAGGCGCGGCGGGGGCGGCCGAGCGCCATTCGGGCGCTGGGGGTGCGGCCCGACCTGGCGGAGCGCACGGTGCCGCTGCTGCTATCCCTGATGCGGCGCGGGAAGGGGCCGGCGCGGAAGGTGGCGGAGACGACGCTGGTGGAGCTGGCCGCGCGGGCGGGCATCCCCGATCTGGCGACGCTGGAGGAGCGGATGGACCTGGCGTCCGCGTGGGCGGACGGGAGCGAGGGGGGCACGCTGGGGCGGGCCTGGTGGAGCATCGGCGGGTATCACCTGCGACTGGCGGTGGTGGAGGGAGCGATTCGGCAGCTCACCTACTCGGGGGAGAAGCTGCTGCGGGGGGTGCCGAAGGAGGTGCGGCGGGACCCGGCGTTTGCGGAGGTACGGCAGGCGCGGGAGGAGGCGTCGCGGCGATACCGCTATCTGCGGGGTCGCCTGGAACGAGCGATGGAGGTAGGGACGGCGTATCGGGGGGCGGACGTCGGGGTGCTCTGGGGCAGCCCAGCCGCGCGGTCGTTGGTAGCAGGCCTGGTACTGCAGGTAGACGGGCGGGAGTTCTGGTGGCGGCCGGCGGATCCGATCCTGGAGGCGGAGGGGCCGCCGATCATCGCGGAGGCCGAGCAGGTGGCGGTAGCGCACCCGGTGGCGCTGCATCAGGCCGGCACGCTCGCGGAGTGGCAGGAGCGGATGGTGCGCGAGAATCTGGCGCAGCCGTTCAAGCAGCTCTTCCGCGAGATCTACACGGTGGGGGAGGGCGAGCGGGGCGCGGAGGCATGCGAGCGGTTTGCCGATAGGCCGGTGAACGCGCGGCAGGCATTTGCCCTGCTGCGGGGGCGCGGGTATACGCCGGGGCAGGGGGAGGCGGTGAAGCGGTATCCGCGCGTGGGAGTGCGGGCACACTTTGCGTGGGCGAGGGCGGAGGAGCCGGTGGGGAAGCTGCTGGGGCGGGCGGAGGCGGGAGGCCCGGTCATCACGGGAGCGATCTGGTTCACGGCGGAGACGGGCGAGCCCCTCGCGCTGGGGGAGGTGCCGCCGATACTGTTCAGCGAGACGCTGCGGGAGGCGGACCTGACCGTATCCCGCGCGGCCTTCGGCGAAGCGGGGTTCAGCTCGGAGGAGACGCGGCGGCTGCGGGCCTTGCTGATCAGGCATCTCACCCGCGCGCTGGGGCTGACGACGGTCTATGTGAGCGAGGATCACGCCTACGTGCTGATCGAGGGAGCGCACGCGCTGTACCGGCTGCACCTGGGAAGCGGGTCGGTCTTGCTGGAGCGGAATCGCCGGCACCTCGACGTGAGCGGGCTGGTCAACGAGGCGGCGTACCACGCGGTGCTGGAGGGGATGGATTCGATCACCTCGCACATCGTCCGCACCGTGCTGGTGCTGAGCCGGGATCGGGAGATCGCCGAGGTGAGTTTTCTGAAGCAACTGGGGGTGAACCCAGAGGCCTAGTCCGGAGAGACCCATGACACGAGACGGTCGTCCGTCGCCGAAGGAGAGCCTGATCATCGCGCTGGACTTCCCGGAGTTGGGGCCGGCGCGGGAGCTGGCCCGCGCGCTGGCGGGGGAAGTGGGGATGCTGAAGGTGGGGCTGGAGCTGTTCAACGCGGAGGGGCCGCGGGCGATTCGGGAGCTGCGCGAGCTGGGGGCGAGCGTTTTCTACGATGCCAAGCTGTGCGACATTCCGAACACGGTGGCGGGCGCGGCGGCGGCCGCGGGGAGGCTGGGAGTGGGGATGCTGAACGTCCACGCGTTCGGCGGCAAGGCGATGATGGCGGCGGCGAAAGAAGCGGCGGCGCAGGGGGCGCAGCAGGCCGGCTTCCCGGCGCCGCTGGTGATCGGGGTGACGGTGCTGACGAGTCTGGGCGACCGGGAGGTGGAGGAGGAGATAGGGCTGCGGGACTCGGCGGGGGAGGCGGCCCTCCGGCTGGCGGCGCTGGCGAAGGAGGCCGGGCTGGAGGGGGTGGTGTGTTCGGTGCACGAGGTCTCCGAGGTAAAGCGGGCCTGTGGAAAGGATTTCATTGCGGTCACTCCGGGTATCAGGCCGGTAGGCGCGGGGCGGGGCGATCAGCGGCGGGTGGCGACGCCGGCAGAGGCCTGGGCCCAGGGAGCCGACTATCTGGTGATCGGTCGGCCGGTGACGCGTGCGGGGGACCCGCGGCAGGCGGTGGCCGAGATCCTGGCGGAGATGGGATAGCGGCCGTGGATCACGAACTCGATCTGCTTCTGGGAACAGTGATTGACAGTTTGACCAAGCTGGCGATCCTGCTGCACCTGCAGGCGGAGCCGCACGCGGTGTTTTCGGCGGAGGAGGTGGCCGCGGCGACGAACTGCCGGGAAGACGCGGCGCGGACGGGGCTGGGGGAACTGGGGGAGGCCGGATTGGTGGAGCGATTCGCGGTGGGCAGGGGGCGGATCGTGCGCTACGGGGCGCGGGAGGACGAACGCGTCCAGACGCTGCTCGCGCGGCTGGCGGAGCGGTATGCGGAGGGTGGCGAGAGCCGCGCGGAGGTGGCGCGGAGGATCGTGAGGATCGAGTCGAAGCCGTGCGAACGGCCGACTCCAAGCGTTTAGCTCATCGAGGAGTACGGGATGGCCTCGAGTGGAGGGAGTGGCGACCGGGGAGCGGGGGGTCAGGTCGCGTTTCGCGAGGAGCAAGGCCGGCTCGTGCTCGTGGCTCCGAGCTTTCAAGTCGCGTTCTCGCTTACCGCGAAGGGGGCCATCGTTTCTCTCCTGCACTCTCGGAGCGGATCGGAGTTGGTGTACGCGCCGGAGGCAGAGGCGGAGGGGGAGTTGTGGCGGATCGGGCTGGTGTCTCGCACCGGCGCGCGAGTGGCGATGTCGAGTCGAGGGAGCGAGCGCATTGCCCACGCGGCAGAGACCGATCAGGCCGGCAACATTCACCTCTCCCTGACCTGGACGGACCTGCATGCGGGCGCGGCGCACCTGGAAGGGAGCGTCACGGCGCGCTTCACGCTGCCGCGGGACGGGCGCGCGGTACTGGCCGAGCTGGAGTTCGAGCTGCCGGAGGGGCTTTCGGTAGAGCAGGTGGCGTTTCCGCGCGTCTGTGCGCTCGGCGCATCCGAGCCGAGCACGGAGGAGAGCGTCTTCCTCCCTCTGGGGGACGGTCTGCTGGTGCCCGATCCGCGGACGCTGCTGGCACAGACCGAGGGCGAGGCGTGGCAGGTGGAGTACCCCGGCCCGGCCTCGATGCAGCTCTTCGGGTACACGGCCGGCCAGGCGACGGTGAGCCTGTCGACGCGCGACATTTCCGGCGCGCGCAAGACCTTAGTGGCGGCGGGGATGCCGCGCTCGAACCGGCTCGCGCTGTGGATGGCCCACCGGCCCGTGTCCAGTGCGCCTGGGGAGTGGCGCATCGGCTACCACAGCGCCCTCGCCGTGGTGGGGGGCGATTGGTACGAGGCCGCGAAGAACTACCGACTGTGGGCGATCCACCTGCCGTGGTGCGTGCGGGGCACGCCCCGGGAACACGAGCAGCCGGCGCTCACTACCTACCACGGGATGTGGCTGACGCACTGGGGCGGAGGGCGGGCCGGGAACGAATCGGCGCGGGCCTTGCTGCGGCACGTGAACGTGCCCGTCCGTCTGGACTGGCGCCAGTGGCACGGCGAGCCGTACCCGGATTGCTTTCCGGCGCGGGATGGAGACACCAGCTTCGACCTGGCGATGCGGGACCTGGCCGATTCGGGGGTGTTCACGCAACTCGCGCTGGAGGGGAGGCACGCGCACCGGGGATCCGCCTCCTGGACAATCGGCAGGCTGGAGCGCGCGGCGCAGGACGAGGGGGAGGGGGAGTGGGCGGAGATGTGTCCCTCGGCCGAGGCCTGGCAGAAGGTCCTGCACGACGTGGCGGAGCAGGGCGCGAAGCGGGGCGCGGAGGGGATCTATGTGGAGGGGCTGGCGGCCGCGCCGCCGACCGACTGCCGGACGGACGGGCACGGACACGGGGGAGGAGAGCGAGCGCAGTGGGGCGAGGGAGTGCGGGGGCTGCTGCGGGCCGTGCGGCGGGCCGTGAACGACAGCTACCAGGTGGCCGCGGACGGGCCGGTGGAGACGTATATTGACCTGCTCGACGCGTTCATGTCGTTCCACAGCGCGGCGGAGCGACACGCGATGTGGGGGGATCGGTTCGGAGGGCGGTGGTCACCCATTCCCATGTTCACCTGCGCCTACCACGAGTACATCGCACACATCGGGCTGGGGCCAACGCTGACGGGAGTGGTGGGGGGACCGGAGGAGCTGCATCATGCGGCGGAGGCGGTGTCGGGCCGGGAGTTTTCGGCGCAGTTCTGCTTCGAGATCGCGCGGGGAATGATCTGGGGGCGGCAGCTGGCGCTCAGCCAGTTCGCGCCGCCGCAGGGGAGGGAGGAGCGGAACCGGCGGAACCTGGCCTTCGTGGCGGCGGCCCTGCGGGCGCAGACGTGGGGGGTGGGGGCGGTGATCCCGGGCTCGGAGTGCCTGGGGCTGGTGGCCATCGAGGCGGCCCCGATCGAGGCCGACTTTCTCATCGGAGGAGTAAACCCGCAGCGGGTGGGGGAGGGGCTGCGGGTGGTGAAGCGGAGGCTCTGCCCGGTGCTGGGCGCGGCCTGGCGGATTCCGGGAGGGGGGAACGCGATCATTCTCGTGAACATCCACGAGCACGCGGTGGAGTTCAGCGCGCCCCTGAACGCGAGCCGCATCGTGCTGAACCTACCGCTGCACCTGGTGGGGCGGGTGTTCTCGGAGGACGGCGACGCGCCGGCGGCGACGCTGCACGGGTCGGGCACGGAGATGGGGGGCAAGCTGCCCGCGCGGAGCGTGATGCTGGTGACGTTGTACTGACGGGCCGGAGCGGCGGCCAGTTGCTCGCTTTTCCTCCCATCTGTCCATCTGCTTGACATCCTTCCTACACGCAGGTATGCTTGAAGGCAACCCCGGTTGGCTGGGGGCCAGGCTGAACTGTGAACGACGCCTGGCAGCCCATCAGGGGGCATGAGAGGCGACCCGCTACCCCGCTGAGCAGTACCTCGCCTGGATCACTCTTCTGGTTTGTGGGCACTCCGCGCCTGTCTGGCGCTTGGAGGAGTATTGCTGCACAGGAGGCTAAGCGATGTTTCGATCGGACGCGCGCAGGGGAGAGTCAGTTCGTCGCGTTGGGCTGGGGCTGGCGTTAGCGGTTTTGTTGCTTGTGGCGATGGCCGGATCGGCGGCGGCGGTGCCGCCCTATGCGGAGAGCATAACCAACCTCGAAGGCACCATCAAGGTCGTTGTGGCGAGCACGAACAGGTTCCCGCCGCCCCTGCCGGCGTGCGCGGCCAGGCAGACCTGGGGCGCCGTGATCTCGGGGATCTACTATCGGCCCTCGGGAACTGACTGGGGCCCCAATCTCCTGGACGATTCAAGCCCGAGAGCAAACCTTGGCCTGGGACTGCACTACGGGCCGCCCTCCCTGGAATGGGCGGGCGCCGGCGACCCTTGGCCCATACCCCAGGCCTGTGCGCACGCACCCGGCAACACCATGTGGGCGACATGCATTACAGGCGGCGGCGCTATGTGGGAGGGCTCCACACAGATCGGGTTCCTAACCACACACACGCCGGCCCTGCAGCACACGCCCTGCTTCCCTGAGCCGAACCGGCTGAACATTCACCAGACTGTGAAGGTGTACCCGAAGTACGTCAAGATAGAATACTCGCTCACTGCCGACGTGCCGACCGTGTTCCAGGAGATGCCATGCATGAGCGCGAATGCCGTGGACAGCACGCAGCACCCTGAGACGCCTGAGTGGGCTCGTCTCCTGGACGCAAAGCTCTACGACGGGGATGCTCCGTGGAACAATGAGGCGTTGACCCTTGTCCCCGTGCAGCCGCCGACTATCCGCCAAGTATTCCCTACGGAGGGTTGGATCGGGCTGTTCCGCCAGAACGACGGCTATGGGCTGACGGTAGCGGCGCCAAACTGGACGAAACACCAGCCGTTGGTGCACCATTGGTCGTTCCAACAGGAGGACTACCTTCGTGTCCTGCGGGTCCGGCCCTACTCGGACCTCGGGTTCCCAGAGGGGACGGTCTCCTGGAGTGTCTACCTCATCCCCGGGCTAGTCAGCGAGAACCGCAAGATCGTCTACGATCTGTTGCCTCACGCGAACTGGGGTTTTTGGCTCGCCGGATCAACCGAGGGCTGGGTGGCCATTAACCAGTTAGCGAACTTCAGAACCGAGGCCGACCCCCCCAACGGCATTCACCGGCTGACATGCACCTCCACGGGCACTCAGCCCTATATGTACTCGCTGGACCAGCTTGACCTGGCGGGCGATTCGTACTCTGGCGTCAAGGTTCGCATGGCGATCTCGGACGGTTACCCGCCGGCGTACCACTTGGCTCGCGTGTACTACATGACCGAGGATGAGCAGTGGTTTGATGAGAACAAGGCAAGGTGGCTCAGCATCTGGGTGGATGGTGCGTACCACGAGTACTTCTTCCAACTCGACAACACAAGTAAGTGGAGGGGCCATACTATCAAGCGCTTGATGTTTGTCCCGGTGGACGAACTCACGCTCACGGATGGAATCAAGATTGACTACATGCAGGTCGTGCCCTACATCGGCGAGTGGGACTTCAATGCCGAAGGCAACAATGAGGGATGGCTGCCGGTTACGAGTCAGATGAGCGACCCGGTGTGGCCGGAGAATGTGACCGGCGGGAGCCTGATAGTCAACAGCTTGGGGACTATCCAGGACCCGCACGCCTCCGGCATGCTCCGTCCGACGCTGTGGGGGCCGTACCCCAGCTATGTTCCGCCGCCGCCGACGGGTTTCACCAGGTGGCTGACAGTGCGGATGCGGTTCACGGGGACGGGGCCGTATGAGGCTCGGCTGAGGTACACGCTGAGTGATGACCCGAAGCAGTTCTACTACCGCTCTGGGAACAACCTGTTCACGCGCTTTGACTACCATTCGGATGTACATACAATAGGCAATCTTCCGGCTGGCCAGTGGGTCAGCATGTGCTTTCCACTTCCGACCGCCGGAATCATTGACCAGTTCGAGTTAGTGCCGACTGACAAGGCCGGTCAAGTGGAGATCGACTACATCACGGTAACGATCGTGTAGTCGCCGCGGCGCGACCGCGCGTTCGCAGGGCGGTGCAGCAGGGAAACCGGGGTGGCGCCGCAACGCGCTGCCCCGGTCTGCCGTCGTGACGGCGGGGTGCGGACAATGGACACGCGCCCGGAGGTCAAGGGCCCACCGGCCGGTCGGACGGTCGTCCGTGCGGCCGCGGCTACCGATCCTCCCGGTCGGCGCCCATGGGGGCGGGAGCCGCGGGGGCGGCGGCCGCGGCGGCGGCCTGGGGGGCGCGGAGGGGCAGGACGGGAGGCCGGCTGAGCAGGAGACGCTGCAGCGCTCCCAGGAGGCCGAGGAAGATAATGCCCGCGACCACGAGCGGGCGGAGGAGGGAGCGGCGGCGGCGCAGGACGCGCGCGGCGACCTGGTAGGTGGCGACCGCGCGGAGCACGCGGCGGTCGAAGTCCTGGCTGACGCGAAGCTCGAGAGAGGCGGCGCGGATGTAGCCGGAAATGCCGCTCAGCTCCTGGAGTTCGCCCTGGCAGTGCGGGCACACCCGCAGGTGAGCTTCGAGCCGCGCGACGCGGGCGGCGGGGAGTTCACCGTCAAGATACTCGGACAGCTCAGTTTGGTAGAGTTTGCACGTCACGGCGATCCTTCCCTGGCCTGCAGAGATTGCTTCCAGATCTCCCGAAAGGCGATGCGCGCCTTGCTCAATCGCGAGCGAACGGTTCCCAGGGGGAGACGGAGGGCCTCTCCAATCTCCCGATAGCTGAGCGCTCCCTGCTCGCGCAGGAGGAGCACGGCTCTCAACTCCGGCGACAGCCGGGCCAGCACCTGCCTGGCGAGCAAGGCTTCTGTGATTTGGTGCTCGGAATCCGCGGCGCCGCAGGGCTCGCGGCAAGTCTCCAGGGCGAGGCAGGGGCGGCGGCTGCGCAGGCGGCCCAGGCAGAGGTTGGCGACGATGCGATAGAGCCAGGTGGAAAAGGAGGCCTGCCCCCGGAACCCCTTGAGGGACTGGAAGACGCGCACGAACGCTTCCTGGGCGACGTCTTCCGCGTCTTCGGCGCTGCCGAGCATCTGAAAGGCGAGCGCGAGGGCGGGCTGGCGGTAGCGGGCGAGCAGCTCGCGGAACGCCTCGGGCGCTCCCGCGAGGCAGGCCCGCAAGACCTCGCTCTCCGCGGCGTGCGGCAGCCGACTCTCCATCGGGCTGCGGTGAGCCCGCAGGGCTTCTTCCACATCAGCCTCCGTACCCATTGGATGCATAGTGGGCTCGAAAAGTTCTCCTGGTCGGCGGGCTGGCGTATATTATATCGCGTTTACCGGACGGGGGCTAGGGGGTGCCGAAGGTCAGGACGACCGAGGAGTCGAAGACAAACGGGTCGGAAGGGGGGCATCGCGCGGCGCAGTGGCGGTGGCATGGGAACCCCAGGGAACGAAGTGAAGATCACCGTCGTCATCCCCGCGTACAACGAGCGTGACACGATCGCGGAGGCCATCGCGCGGGTGCGGGCGGTGAGCATGCGCAAGGAGATCATCGTCGTGGACGACGCCAGCACCGACGGGACGCCGGAGTTGGTGGCGGAGCTGGCCGGACCCGACCTCATGCTGCTGCGCCAGTCGAGGAACCAGGGGAAGGGGGCGGCGATCCGGCGGGCGCTGGAGGAGGCGACGGGAGACGTGGTGCTCATCCAGGACGCGGATCTGGAGTACGATCCGGCGGAGTATCCGGCCCTGGTGGCCCCCATCACCGCCGGGGAGGCAGACGTGGTGTACGGGACGCGGGCCCCGGCCTTCGCGGGCATGCGCTGGCAGAACCGCCTGTTCAACCGCATTGCCGCGGCCGTGGCGAACGTCCTGTATCGCGCCCGCATCACCGATGAGGCCACCTGCTACAAGGTCTTCCGCACGGAGGTGTTGCGGGCCCTTCCGCTCAGGTGCGAGCGCTTCGAGTTCTGCCCGGAGGTGACCGCGAAGGTGCGCAAGCGGGGGTACCGCATTCACGAGGTGCCCATCCGCTACCACGCCCGGAGCCTGGCGGCGGGAAAGAAGATCCGCTGGTGGGACGGCGTGGTGGCCCTGTGGACGCTGCTGAAGTACCGGTTTACGGACTGAGGGGGGCGCCGGCGGGCCGGGGAGGCGGCAGTGACCGGACAGGCCGGCAAAATGTGCCCCCGGCCGCGCAAAGTCGGAACTTTCCCGCTCCCCGGCGCGTCTAAAATGTGACCGTTTCCGCGGGGCCCTGCGGCGGCGCCGGAGGGAAGATTTCCCGGCCGAAATATGGCACAATTGCAGGGGGGGAGTTCCCCCTCGCAGAAGCGTAGGAAAGCGGACCAAAGCGGTTCCAAGCTTTCGTAGGGAGTGTTACATCATGTCCAACAGGCCTGCCCTCGTTCGACCCCTGTGGCTGGTGGTGGTGCTGTGTGTGGTGGCGGGGTGCCTGGTGCAAGCGCCTCTGTCCGCGGCCGCGCCGCCTCCGCCCACGCCTCCCCCGACCAAGTGGTGCGTGCTGGCCTACATTGACGGGGACAACAACCTGGGCGCGCAGGGCAGCGACTACGCAACGCGGGACATCTGGCAGATGGAGTCCGCCATGCGGAACCTGAACCCGGATCCCACGGCCGATCCCTGGGAGGACACGACCGTCCGGGTGCTGGTGCAGTTCGACCGCCCCTTGCCGCATACCTGCCACCGGTTCGAGCTGTTGTGGGTGGACCCGACCAACCACCAGATTGATAACATCGTGGCCGACAATGCGGCGACCGGGATGATAGACATGGGGCCGGACCCGGTGGACTCGGCCGACCCGGTGGAACTCGCCCGGTTCATTAGCTGGGGCGTGAGCACGGTGCAGGCCGATCACTACCTGCTGGTCGTGTGGGGGCATTCGGAGGGATGGCGGGCACCGTACCAGACACCGTGGCATCTGCTTCTCTCGGACGACACCTCCGGCGGAGTCATGACTCAGGCGCAGTTCGAGGATGCGCTGGCGAGCGCGCAGCAGAGCACGGGGAAGAAGATCGACCTCATGTACATGGAGTTGTGCCTGGAGGGGATGATGGAGGTGGCCTACGGGGTGAAGGACTACTGCAACGTGATGGTGGCCTCGGAGGAGGAGGTGCCGGGGACAGGGGGACCCTACGATGTGTACTTCTCCGACCTCTACGATCTGGCTTACGCGGGGGCCCCAAGCACGACGGTCGGCGATTACATCGTGGACGACTACATCTACTCGTTCCAATACGGAACGCAGTTGACCTTGGACACCCCGCCGCAACGTGACATGGAGCCGGCGAGCATGTCATGCATTGACGAGACCCAGATGGGCAAAGTCGCCACCGCCTTGAGCGCGTTCAGCAACGCGCTGATAGACGGGTTTAACAACGATCCCAACGGGCTGCTGCCTACCTATATCCACAGTTGGTGGGAGCTGTCGCTGATCGAGTTCAGCTTCATGGGACTGGAGTCGCCGCCGCAGCGGATTGACCTGGGGACGTTCGCCGCACACGCGATGTACGGCTCGCCTGTGCCCTCCGTCAAGGCGCCGGCCAGGGACCTGTACAGCGCCATCGCGGACGCGGTGTACTGCCAGGACACGGCCCTTCCCTGGGGCGGGCCGTTCATCGGCTATCCCCTGGGCATGCACCATGGCCTGGCCATCTACTACCCGTGCGAGTTGGCGCCGGAGGGGGAGTATATGTACACCGACCTGGCGATTGACACCACCTGGGACACTTTCATCAGCATCGCGCCGCTGGGGGTGGAGATCGGCTTTGCGCCGGACGCGTATGAGCCAGACGGCTCGCCCGAGGGCGCGACGCCCTTCGCCGCGCAAGATGCTCCCCTCAACCGCGGGAGACACTGGTTCCACTTCGAGGATGACACCGACTGCTTCGGCGGGTACTTCGAGGCGGAGATCGTCTACTACTTCATGTTCAACGATCGGGGACCCTGGTTCGACGGGAGGATGTACCTGCTGGATCAGAACGGGGTCGTCGTGCTCACCTGCGATGACAGCGGTCTGGTATGGCGGTGCCCGGCCAGTGGCACGTATTACATGGCCGTGGTGCAGAAGGACTCCGGGCCCTATTTCATGCTCTACGGCGGGCTGACCTACTACGACCTGTGGCTGGGGGTCTACGCGTTCACGGACGTGGACCTGACCTCATGGGCCTTCCGGGAGGTTTCGGCCTGTTACCAGAACGACATCGTTCAAGGGGTGAACCACAGGTATCTGCCGTACCTCCCGGTAACGCGAGACCAGATGGCAGCCTTCGTTGCCCGCGCGCTGGCGAGGGGTGACGGGAATGTTCCCGACGGGCCGGCGACGCCTAGCTTCGGGGATGTCCCGACGGACAACTGGGCCTACAAATACGTCGAGTACTGCAAGGCTGCCGGGATCGTCTCGGGGTACCCGGATGGCTCCTATTGGCCGAACGCGGTGGTGGACCGTGGACAGATGGCGGCCTTCATCGTCCGCGCGCTGGCAGGCGGAGACGCGGGGGTGCCGGCGTACGATGGTTTCTCGTATTTCCGGGATATCGGCCCCGGCGATTGGGCCCTCAAGTATGTCGAGTATCTTCGCTCCGCCAAGATCGTAAAGGGGCTCGCCAACCACACCTATCAGCCAACGGCGCCGGTGACGCGGGACCAGATGGCCGTGTTCATCTACCGGGCCTTCCTGGCGCCGAAGTGGCCGCAGTGACGAGCTAGTTCGGGGGCGCACGCGAGAGGCGCAGTGGCGGCCGGGGCGGTGCGAGGGCAGGCACCGCCCCGGCCCGCGCGTGTGCGGGGGCAAGGAACAGAAGGTGGCGAGGGGGAAGTCATGTAGAGGCGAGGCGGGGAGCGCCGGGGATGGGCCTAACGAAGCTCGGACGTTTCGTGATCTGCGCCTTGCTGCTGGCGGGGCTGCTGATGAGCGCGGCCTCCGCGCCGGCAGCGGCCGCCGCGTGGACCGTCCTGGTCTACGCGGATGGGGACAACGACCTGGAGTCGGCGGCCATCGAGGACGTGAACCAGATGGAGCTGGCGCCGGCGAGCGACCAGGTGAACGTGCTGGTGCAGCTCGACCGGAGCCCCTCGCCGTTCAGCGACACCAGCAACGGGAACTGGTCCGGCGCCCGGCGGTACAAGATCGCCCCTGATTCCGATCCGAGCGTCATCCAGTCCTCTCTGCTGGCCGACCTGGGCAACACCGACATGGGGGACCCGACGGTCCTGGTGGACTTCGTGGAGTGGGGGATTCACGCCTACCCGGCCGACCACTACGCGCTGATCCTGTGGGACCACGGGTCCGGGTGGAGAGCACTGTCGGAGACCCCGCCGGCGAAAGCGATCTGCTTTGACGACACGAGCAACGATTACCTGACGCTGGCGGAGGTGAAGACCGCGCTGGCGAGCGTGCGCACCGCGCTAGGGCGCGGCCTCGACGTGCTTGCCTGCGACGCGTGCATCATGGGGGAGGTGGAGATCGCCTATGCGCTGCGGTCGTCGGTGGATTATTACGTGGCCTCCGAAGAGAACGTGCCCAACGCGGGCTTCCCCTACAACGATCTCCTCGCCCGGTTGGAGGCCACCCCCACCATGGGTGCGGGGGACTTCTGTCGCGATCTGGTGAGTACGTATCGAACCTCCTACAGCGGCGGCGACCAGGGCCGGCTGTCGGTCACGCTGTCGGCAGTTGACCTCTCCTTCATGGGCGACCTGGCCGCGGCCCTGAGCGGGTTCGCCAACGCTCTCCAGGACACGGCGGCCGCGGTTCCCACCTATGGGGCCAACCTCCACACGTGGTGGGAGCTGGCGCAGATCAGTCAGTACGCGGACAGGTGGCAGGTGGATCTCCCGTACTTTGCGGAACTGGTGCAAGCCGACGCGCCCACCCCGGCGCTGGGCGTTGCGGCGGGGAATCTGCTGGCCGTGCTGGACAGCGCGCTGATTGCGAACGGCATCACGGGCTATCCGGCGGTCGCACGCCAAGGCCTCAGCGTCTACTATCCGTTCGCGCAGACCTACAACAGCAGCTACTCGGCTCTCGACCTGGCGGTGGATACGACGTGGGACGAGTTTCTGCGCTCCTCTCCCACGAGCACGGACTACGTTCCCGACCGGTTTGAGCCGGATGACACCCTGGCCCAGGCCGGCCCGATTCCGCTTTGTCAGAGCCAGGGCCGCCGCTGGTTCCACGTCAAGGGAGACGTGGATATGGGGACGTTTCCGGCGGAGGCGGGGAAGCAGTACTTCGTCGTGACGGAGAACCTGGGACCGAAGTGCGACACCAATCTGAGTCTACTCGCGGCCGACGGGACGGTGCTGGCCAGCAGCGACCCTGATGGGCAGGGCCCCTCCCACCTGCTGTGGACGTGCCCGACCTCCGCCGCCTACGCGGTTTCCGTGACGCAGAGCAGCTCTCCGTTCACGGCCGACAACGTAGGGAGCAGCACGGCCTACGATCTCTACCTTTCTCCCGTGACGTTCCCGGACGTCGTCCCCGATCAGTGGGCGTTCCGCCCGATCGAGTCGTGCGCGCAGGCCGGGATCGTCTCCGGCTATGCCGATGGGTACCATCCCGCCGAGCCCGTGGACCGGGCGCAGATGGCGGGGTACATCGCGCGGGTGCTGTGCGGCGGAGCTCCGGTGCCCGATCCGCCTCCGGGGACGCAGTCGTTCGGCGACGTGGGGCCCGACTTCTGGGCCTACGCGTACATCGAGTACTGCAAGAGCGCCACCATCGTCGGCGGCTATGGGGACGGCTACCGCCCGGCAACGGTTGTAGACCGCGGGCAGATGGCCATGTTCATCGCGCGCGCGCTGGTGCCGATCTCCGAGCGGCCGGACCTGACGAGGTACACGCCGCCGGCCGCGCCCTCGTTTCCGGACGTGCCACCGGGCTTCTGGGCCTACAAGGCCGTCGAGTACTGTGCGGCCCGAGGCATTGTCAGTGGCTATTGGGACGGTTACCATCCGGAGTACACGGTGACGCGGGACCAGATGGCGGCCTACGTCGCGCGCGGGTTCGGGCTGTAGCACGAAGGGAGGGGATTCTCGGTCTGTCTGGCGAGCAAGCCGCCGCGCTTGACCCTCGCGCGGGGGTTTGCTATAATGACGCAAAAGACCCCTGATACAGGCTGGGAAGGGGAGCAGTAGGCAGCGTTGCGGACCACAGAGAGCCGGCACCCGCTGAGAGCCGGCGTCCCCGCGCTACCGAACTCGCCCCGGAGCCGCTCGTTCGAACCCCTTCAGTAGATCGAGCCGGGACTCGCCCGTTAGCGCGACAGGAGCGGAGCGCGCGCGTGGATGGCGGCGCGTTCAATTTGGGTGGTACCGCGAGAGCCCCCGGCCTCTCGTCCCAAAGTGGGACGGGGGGTTCTTTGTTTAGGGAACGGCCGAAGAGGCGAAGAGTCGAGGAGTCGAAGAGTCGGAAGGAGCGAGTCCCCGCCTTCCACTTTCCGCTCGTTCGTCTCCTCTCACGGCGAAGGCGCAGGGAGAAAGCAATGCGAAGTGACACTATCGTGCAGGGGCCGGAGCGGGCGCCGCACCGGGCGCTGCTGTACGGCTCGGGGCTGGACCGGAGTACCTTCGACCGGCCGTTCATCGCGGTGGCAACGAGCTGGAACGATATCATCCCCGGGCACGTCGGGATGCGCGATCTGGAGCGGCACGTCGAGCGCGGCATCTTCGCGGCGGGCGGGGTGAGCTTCTTCTTCGGCCTGCCGGGGGTGTGCGACGGGCTGGCGATGGGGCATCGGGGGATGCACTATTCGCTGCCCACGCGGGAGCTGATCGCGGATTCGGTGGAGTCCATGGTGGAGGCGCACCAGTTCGACGGGCTGGTGTTGCTCACCAACTGCGACAAGATCACTCCGGGGATGCTGATGGCGGCGGCGCGACTGAACGTGCCGAGCATTGTGGTGACCGCGGGGCCGATGCTGTCGGGCGATTGCGCGTGCATCGAGGAGGCGTTGCTGCGCGTGGCGGCCACCTTCCGGGCGGAGGGGAAGCAGGACCAAGCGAAGCTGGCGGAGCGGCTGGCGCACGGGCACGTGGTCTACGGCGACGGATATTATGGGGGAGGCTGGCGGAAGAAGGGACTGCTGAGCGACGAGGAGTTGGTGGAGCTGGAGATGGCCGCCTGCCCGGGGATCGGCTCGTGCCAGGGGCTGTACACGGCGAATACGATGGCCTGCCTGACGGAGGCGATGGGGATGTCGCTGCCGGGATGCGGGACGGCCCTGGCGGTGTCGGCGAAGAAGCGCCGGATCGCGTATGCTTCGGGGGAGCGGATCGTCGGGCTGGTGAAGGAGGACGTCCGCCCGCGCCAGATCCTGACGGAGGCAGCGTTCCGGAACGCGATCCGAGTGGACAACGCGCTGGGCGGGTCGAGCAACACGGTGCTGCACCTGCCGGCGATTGCGCACGAGGCGGGGATCTCGCTGCCCATCGAGTGGTTTGACGAGATCGCGCGGCAGGCGCCGCACATCACGGATATTCTGCCGGGTCCCACCGCGCAGCACGCGATGGAGGACCTGGAGCGGGCGGGCGGCGTGCGCGCGGTGATGCACGTGCTGCTGGAGCAGATCGAGAGCGCGCGCACGGTGAGCGGCAGGTGTGCGAGGGCGCTGGCGCGAGAGGCGAAGGTGCTGGACGCTGATGTGATTCGGCCGCTCGACAAGCCGTACCACAAGGAGGGCGGGATCGCGATTCTGAAGGGGAACCTGGCGCCGGAGGGAGCGGTGGTGAAGGCGTCGGCGGTATCGAAGAACATGCGCCGCTTCCGCGGGCGGGCGCGGGTGTTCACGCGGGAGGAAGACGCGACGCAGGCGATTGTGAACGGTGCGATTGTTCCCGGGGACGTGGTAGTGATTCAGTACGAAGGGCCGAAGGGCGGGCCGGGGATGCGAGAGATGCTGTACCCGACCTCGCAGATCTACGCGGCCGGGCTGAACCAGTCGGTGGCGCTGATCACGGATGGGCGGTTTTCCGGCGCTACGATCGGTCTCTCCGTGGGCCACGTCGCCCCCGAGGCGGCGGTCGGAGGCGCCATGGGCCTGGTGGAGGAGGGGGATGAGATCCTCATTGACGTGAATCGCCGCAAGATCGAATTGCGGGTGCCGGCCTCGGTGCTGCGGGAGCGGCGCAAGAGGTGGCAGCCGCTGCCGCCGAAGGTGACGACGGGGTATCTGGCGCGCTACGCGGCGCAAGTGACGTCGGCGGCGACGGGCGCGGTGATGGGGGTGGAGCAGAGGAAGGCGTGATGACAACGAAAGAACTGACAGCCGGCGGGGGACCCCGCCCCATACGAGGAGCCAGGAAATGAAGATGACCGGCGCACAGGCCTTGATGGAGTGCTTGCGGCGGGAGGGCGTCGAGATCATCTTCGGATACCCGGGCGGGGTGCTGCTGCCGATCTACGATGCGCTCTACGACGTGAAGGACATCAAGCACGTGCTGGTGCGGCACGAGCAGGGAGCGGCGCACGCGGCCGACGGCTATGCCCGGGCGAGCGGCAAGGTCGGAGTGTGTCTGGCCACCTCCGGGCCGGGGGCCACGAATCTGGTGACGGGCATCGCGACCGCGTACATGGATTCGATCCCCATGGTGGCCATCACCGGCCAGGTGCCGACGTTCGCCATTGGGAAGGACGCCTTCCAGGAGGCCGACATCACCGGCATCACCATGCCGATCACCAAGCACAACTACCTGGTGACCAGCACGGCCGATTTGCCGCGGATGATGAAGGAGGCCTTCCACATCGCCCGCACGGGGCGACCGGGGCCGGTGTTGGTGGACATTCCGCGCGACGTGTCGGCGGGGACGCTGGAGTTCGCCTATCCGGAGAAGGTGGAGCTGAGGGGGTATCGGCCGACGCGCACCGGGCACCCGAAGATGATCGAGCGGGCGGCGGAGATGATCAACGCCGCGGAACGGCCGGTCGTCTACGGCGGCGGCGGCGTGTGCCTGGCGATGGCGCACGAGGAGCTGCTGGCGCTGGCCGAGCACGCGGATATTCCGGTGACGATGACGTTGATGGGCAAGGGCGGCTTCCCCGACGAACACGAGTTGTGCCTGGGGATGCCGGGGATGCACGGCACGGCCTACGCGAACTACGCGTTGCACGAGGCCGATCTGATCATCGCGGTAGGGACGCGATTCGACGACCGGGTGACCGGGAAGCTAGACATGTTCGCGCCGAGCGCGAAGTTCATCCACGTGGACGTGGACCCGGCGGAGATCGGCAAGAACGTGTCCGTGGCGCTGCCCATCGTGGGCGACGTAAAGCACGTGCTGGCCGCCCTGCTCAAGAGAGTGACCGCCAAGCAGCATCCGGAGTGGCATCAGACGATCCTGAAGTGGAAGAAGCAGTACCCCATGCGCTGGAAGGACGGGGACTGCGTCAAGCCGCAATACGTGATTCAAGAGATCTACAAGGCCACAAAGGGCGAGGCCATCGTGACGACCGAAGTGGGCCAGAACCAGATGTGGGCGGCGCAGTTCTATCCCTGCCGCGAGCCGCGCCAGTTCATCAGCTCGGGGGGTCTCGGGACGATGGGGTACGGACTGCCGGCTGCGATCGGCGCCCAGTTTGCGCGTCCGGACCGGGTGGTGTGGGACATCGCGGGCGACGGCAGCATCCAGATGAACATCCAGGAGATGGCCACCGCGGTCGCGAACAAGCTGCCGGTGAAGATCGCGGTGCTGAACAACGGCTACCTGGGGATGGTGCGCCAGTGGCAGACGCTGTTCTATCACAACCTTCTTT